>Ga0209431_10000954_pt1 | contig 24168 bp, 19 predicted proteins | sample RifCSP13_3_FD_184021 | JGI IMG/M metagenome (GOLD analysis project Ga0209431, IMG submission 184021) | Soil microbial communities from Rifle, Colorado - Rifle CSP2_sed 13_3 (SPAdes) (version 2) | ecosystem: Environmental > Terrestrial > Deep subsurface > Rock core/Sediment | place: Rifle...
GATCTGAAATGCACTACACACTGCCGTGTGTAGGATTTTGTTGTTGGTCCATGTAACAGGTTTTTGACACAGTCTCTTTAGCGTCATGGTCCTTCACCTTGGGCCTACCCCCTTGTATCTCCCTATCCCTATCTCGAGTGGTTTCGAAAAAATCTAAAATCAGAAAAGGAAAATCGGGCGGCGCGGAGTAGGTCGAAATGAAGCTCCATAACGCTAAAGCGTATGGTGTCGGGAGTGGTTTAGGGAGAGGCGCGCGTTAGGCAGAAAGTGAAGGACCATGACGCTAAAGAGACTGTGTCAAAACAATAGATCCTACACACGGCAGTGTGTAGTGCTTTTTAGATCCCACCTACAAAGAGGCGCCCCCCCCTTCTTTTTGTTTTCAACAATACCAACTCAGAACACGGGTGACACTCAGAAGCTCAGCAATTTCGATGGAGCTTCTGAGTCGGTAACGTTGAGATAAAAAGGGGGTGGCGTTTCTCTCGTAGGTAGGATCTGAAAAGCACTACACACTGCCGTGTGTAGGATTTTGTTGTTGGTTCGTGTACAGGTTTTTGACACAGTCTCTGCCGTGTGTAGTATTTCGTTGGTCCATGAGATTGATGAGTCTGATGTCTTCACATAATTATTAGGGCGTGTGTCCTGAAATGAAAAACGACCAAATGGGCAATGGCCAATGACCAACTTAGTTAGGCCGAAGGTGAAACTCCATGACGCTAAAGCGTATGGTGTCTAGAGAGGTTTCAGCGAAGAACGGGTGTTAGGTGGAAAGTGAAAACTCCATGACGCTGAAGCGTATGGTGTCTTGAAGGGTTTCAAGGACCAATGAGCAATGACCACTGACCAATCGACCACTGACCACTGACCAATGACCAATGACCACTGACCTCCCACCTCAATTAATGGGCTTGTGACAGGGAAAGCAGTCATTAGATCCGGGGATCTTTCCCTTCAACGCAGGTCGCGCGGCGATAGACTTGTCATGGCAGATGTTGCAGTTCAGGTGGTAAGCGACTTCATTATTCAGCTTCGTTGGCGCGGGCTTATCGGGGTAGGAGATCGTCGGCATAGGCGCACTATCATCGCCGGCCTGCAGGTGACATGCGCGACATGACTTCACCGGTTTCGAGCTCGCCTCTTGAAGAACTGCGGTCGTGAGCACCACGTCCCGTTCGCCCGTCTTCAACGGCGGTTTGAGGTTTGCCACGGGTTGGTCGGTATGATGGCACTCAACACAGCTCAATACGCTCTGGCCGTCGATACTGTACATCTTGATCGAGTGGTTCTCGTGGTTGAATGGCACATCACCATACTTGTCGGATTGACTGTCTTTTGAGAGCACAACCTCCTTCGGCTGCACCTTACTCTCCTTGGGTATGTCCTGTGTAAGAGCTGCCGTTACGGTCATTGCACTGGCAAGAACCAAGGCCGTCAGAAAACCTGCAAGTTTCTTCATGTTTTTCCTCGATGTAATTAACTGAGATGGTGAGGCCAGGCTCTCGAGCCTCAGGCATCTTAAAGATCCGCTGGATTAACAGTCAATGATTAATTCCTATCCTGAGTAGAACAGAGATCAGGGGTCAGAGATCAGAGGTCAGAAGTCAGAGGGGCGGGATTTTTCATTTTCCATTTCTCATTTCTCATTTTTCATTTGTCGTGCTCTGCCGTGGTGAGTCCGCAGGTAGCAGGAGTAAGCCTTAAAAGCTCCGCGTCTCGAGCGCGTAGCAAAAAGGTGCCTTCAGGAAACAGCAGCAAATGAAAAATGGAAAATGAGAAATGACAAATGAAAAATCCTGCCCCTCTGACCTCTGATCTCTGACTTCTGACAACTTCTGACCTCTGTTCGCCGACCTCTGACCTCTCTACTTCATGGCTAGCAATGACGGATTCCAATGACGTTTACTCCTAACATGCTGTACGTGGCACGACGTACAGTTCGGTTCGTTGCTCGCGATTAGTACCTGATTGGAGCCGGGCTCTAACTTCCCGTTGTGACAAGTTGCGCAGGTTGAGCGAGGTGTTTCCCTATCAATCGGGTTGAAGTTTTTGTGGCAACTCGAACACGAAAGTTGACCATCGGCGTTCGCTGACAGGTTACCTATACTTCGCACTCGATAGAGATGCACCGCGTGAAATTGCTTGCTGCGCCACTGTTCGTCGGTGTCTTCGGGAAGCCGAGTTACAGCAATCTCTTTTGACTTCCAATCGTCATCACTTAGACCACGCCATTTCCACCGGCCATCAACCACTGGGTAACCAAACGAGCCCGCGTGCGGAGTGCCCACCTTTCGCCCGTTGTACATCTCATGATTCGCATCGTTGTGACAATTGCTGCATGTTTCAAGCGCTGCCCTCGCGGCGCGGAACTCGACACCGTTGTGTTCGTCGTGGCATGAAACACAACCGATTGCCGCCTGCGCATGCGGTTCGATGACCGTGGCAACAAAAGCCTCAGTGTTATGACAAGCAGCACAACGCGCTTCCATGCTGGCAGAGAGCGAGTGACAACTTGTGCACTCGGCCGCATTGGCCCTCGTCGCAACAGCCGGTACTTGTTCAAGCTGCGGTTTTGCGTGTGCGTAAGCAAGAGGGGCGGGAGCGTAGATGTTTGTATAGAAGATTGCGGCGATGCCTGCGAGGATTGCCACTACCAGCCCTGACCAGACAAAAAAGGCAATCGGCCAACGAGAAGCCAGATCACTCGTAGGGATCCAGTTGAACTGGGCCTTTCCTGATTTGCGCTGACTGCGCGGGAAGAGGGGAGATCTTCGGACCATCTTACCCGCTTCCCTGATACGCTTGTCCCAGAAAATATCGAGAGCCTTGTTTTCACCGATTGGCGCCGGCCGGGGTTTCGTTGCTTTTTTCCCCGGCAACGCTTCAAGAGAAAGAAGTGCGGTCGTGGCCAATTCCGCGGAGTCCGTGCTCTTTGCAGTTGCCTCAACTCCAATCTGGAGTGTCACAGCAATGGAGAGCACATCATCGTCAGCGACATCGAACTCAAGCCTGAAGGGTCCAATATCGAGAACGTCACCAGGCGCTAGTGCTTCGTTCCCGGACACCGGCTTCCCGTTGAGAATTGGAGGATTGGACTCGCGCAAACTGAAAACGTAATAGTCGTCATCAATCTCCTTTATTCCAGCCTGTACGCGGGAGACGGACGGGTGATTCAGTAGCAACTCGCATTGACGCAGACGACCGATGAGCAGTCCTTCTGAAATGATCGTGACGGGATCCTGCAGAAGGTCTTCTCGAACGACTATGAATCGGTTGCCGGACGACATCTTTACTTAACGGCGAAGTAGATAACCTGGACTACGTGAACTAACATCAGGGCCAACATGAGTGATGTGGCGAGTACGTGTGGCGGGATCCAGAGCTGGAGCATTCGATGTAAAAGAATCAGGGCCTCAACCCTGCGCAGAGTAACGGCAGCTTCAACTGCATCGATCAGTTGCGCGCGTTCCTCTTTTGTTGCCAGGCGGGTAAGCCGGTCTTTGAACTCTTCTCTTGCATTTGCCAAAGCTGTTGTCAGCTGTTCGCGCTGAAGTAACTGCTGCGCAAGAAAGCCAAGGCCCGAATATCGCTTCTTTACGCGCTCCTCGATCTCCTCGCGGAGCCATCCTTCGGACTTTTGCAGCATCTCGTCGAGTTCTTCCTGAAGCTCTTCTTTGCGATCCACAAGATCTTCAACCAGCAGGGGTTGTCCTTCTATGCTCGTCATTATGCGCGGGGCGCAGATGTATGCAAGAATCCCGAATACTCCAGTGCCAATGACAAAGCAGAAGGTCACGTAAAGAGAGGTTGTTAAGAGCCCTCCGGTACGCGTTCCCGAATGCAATAGCAAAACGACGCCAGTCAGCGCCCCCAGATAAACGTGGGCCAGCATCCAATACCTCAGCGCACCTGCACGACGTCGATAGATCTCTTTGCGAATTGGATACGTCATCACAGCGGCCGTGCCAACCAGTCCAACCAGGCCGGTCAACCAACGCATCGTAAGCCAACCACCAAACAGTCGGTGGTCGAAGCCGTACTTGCTCAATCCCCAGATAGTAGAAAGCGCTGCCAGAATCATAAGGAGCAGACCACCAATGCGAAAGGCGCCGCTCAAAGGGTCACTCTGGTGAATGTTGCGACCGACCGCCTGGCCTTGGTCTCGAAAGATTATTCCCGTGGTCCTTCTGATTTCGTCAAAGTATTTGACCGGATCGACGCGGACAAGAGCGCCAGTAGGGCAATTCTCTTCACACGAGTACGCCTGCCGGACAGCACCCGCAGGATTAAGTGGCGTCCCCTGGCAGAGATTGCATTTGATGGCCACTACATCGTCTGCAGGTGGAGGAGCGCTTGGCGGAACGAGGGGCGTGAGGCTGAGCTTGTCCTTTAAAACGCCGAATAGATCGAAGGTCGTTTGCCCGTTGCCGTTGCGCGGCACCATTGTTATTGCGTCATAGGGGCACTGCGTCGCGCAGTCGAAACAACCGATACAGGTTGCGGCGTCGATATCAACGTGACCACCCCGATCGCGGAAGATAGACCCAGTGGGGCAACCGGTCAGGCACTCGGGGTCTTTGCAGTGCATACACACCTGTGGGGACAACAGGTGCTGTGTTCTGTTCGAACCTATTTTCGAGGGTCTGGTTATGTGTATGCCACGGCGCAACAGCCTGGATTGTCCGTGGACCTTATGACAGGCCAGCGAGCAGTTTCCGCAACGGACACATAGATCCATGTCCATCACCAGAAGGTTTGCGGCATCCACAATTCCTGTGGCTATTTCCTCTTCAGCTGAGGCAAGTGCACGTACGCTACTAACCTGCTCGAGAGCGGGAGGATTGTCATCAACCCTGGAAAATCCGGCGAATGCCTCAATCAGGCGTCTTTGAAACTCAGGCTGCTCACTGAGGATCGATAATGGTACTTCCAAAACTTCCGCTCGGGACATCAGCGAAGCGGTGTATTTCCACGTCTCATTTGCCTTAGCAACCTCAAGCCCGAGACAGTTGCCGGCGCCCAAAAAGTCGGCGCCAATACTCTCGTTCAGACCGAGAGCGATACCACTGGAAGAGGCGTCAAAAGGCACTCCCCGTACGCGCCTGACCCAACCGGACTTGATGACGTAGATCTTATCGATCGGTTTACCTTCCTGGCAGAGCACGTGATGCTTTCCGTAGATTGCAAACCGGGCGATATCCTTTAATCTGGCAACCAGCTCTTCACTGAGCGGCCCTCGGACCTCATTGCTAAGGTCTTCAAGCAGGTTGCCAAGACCGTGAGTGCGATAGGTCTGGTCCAGAGCCTCTCCAAACTTCGGAAGTTTGCGAAGCAGTCTAAGCGCTGGGCGACTTACACCAAGTACAGTTGCCTTACCGTGCTTAGGTACAATGACGGTTGCGTTCCGCTCGACGCCGGCCAGCACTGCCATCTCCCCAAAACATGAGCCCGGCTGTATTCTACTGATCTTGCGTTGCTCACCCGCGGCATCAGTCACATAAACATCGAGTGCGCCACTCACGGCGATATAAAAGTTATTGCCGCCCCATTCACCCTGCCGCATAACGACTTCGCCGTCGGCGAAGTGGAGCATGCGCATGTACGGGCCGACGCGTTTGCCGTTGCCGTAATCTCGCCCGCTGACTATCACTTCGAGATCCGCAGCGTTCTTTAGTTTTCCGTTCTGTTCGATGAAGAGTTCTGAGGTGAGATCCAGCGTCCGAAGGGCAGCGAGTAGCGAATCCTTATCGGTGACTTCGCTGGGCATGCGAGCGTTTATACTACTAACGGAAGGCCCGCGACAATAAATTTCCAATACTGTGCATGGGACTTCCACGTAGTTGTTCTGATTTGAGTAACATGAAGTAATGGAGCCAGATTGGGCATTGGTCATCTTCATCCATTATGCGGTCGCTCATTTCTCACTTGAAAAGGTGTAGTTTCCACCGACAATCAATGACCAATGACCAATCATCAACTTATCTGGGTTATTATTATCGTAGGCCACCGAGAGTTAATTACAGGAAGGGCGCGGCTTGACCACTCTTCGGATCTAAGGTAGAAAACCAGGTTACCAGCGCGAGCGAGGAGTTAACGCAAGTTCCCATTCAATGCCATCCGATTCGCTTTATTCCCTTCCTTTAGAACAACAAATAGGGCAGTTCTTCTACATCGGACTTACCGGAACAGCGCTCGATGCTGACGCCAAAGCACTCCTCAAATACGTTCAGCCAGGGGGGATCATTCTCTTTGGCCGCAATGTAGCCGAACCCCGACAGGTTCGCCGCTTACTGGATGACATTCGAGAACTACTTCCAATCGAACCTCTGTTTGGAATTGACCAGGAGGGCGGGTTAGTCGATCGGCTGCGAAAGATCTTCACGCCAATGCCTTCCGCGCGCACCATCCGGCAACACGGGGACCTTGCAGGAGCGCGCGCCCTTGGCCGTATCAGTGGCGAAGTCTTACGCATGTTGGGATTGAACATGAACTTTGCGCCTGTCATGTCGATCATGACTGACGAGCGCGATCTGCTTTCCAACGGGCTCTACTCACGCTCTTTTGGTCGCTCTCCGGGTGAAGTGCTTGGTTACACAACTGTTTATCTACGTGGCCTGCAGGAGACGGGACTGGTTGGATGTCTGAAACACTTTCCCGGGATTGGCGCGGGTGAAGTGGACTCGCACGAAGAGATCCCACTGGTTCACCTCTCGCATGACGATCTCATTGCTCAGGATCTGGCCCCCTACATTGAGCTCTTTGGGCGCCGTGATGATCGAGTACGATGCGTAATGGTAAGCCATGGCGGCTTTCCCAATATCGACATTCGCGAAGGGATGACGGGCGGACTTTTGGAACCAGCCTCGCTGAGTCATAACATAGTGAGCACGCTGCTGCGTCAAGAGTTGGGCTATCAGCATCTGGTGGTGACCGACGACCTTGAAATGGGAGCTATCGCAAAACACTGTGATATCGAGTCTGCTGTTGTGCGAGCGTTTCTTGCCGGAGAGGACATGCTGTTGATTTGCGCACATCCGGAGATGATACGCCGTGGCTACGACTCGTTATTGCAGGTTGCTCGCGAAGGGCGCTTACCCAAGGAGCGCATTCGCGGCTCCTTGAAACGAATTTCTGCAATTAAAGCCATCGTCAAACCCCCGTTGCCGCTCGACCTCGAGAGGTTTGCGGCCCTGTCGGCAGAGACGTCGAAGCTCAACGAAAAACTAAACTACCGTTACGGAGGCACCATCTGATGGCTAGGGCCCGACTATTTGTGTTGTTGTTATCACTGTCGCTTTTGATAGCTCTGCCTAGTGCTTGTCGACGTCAATCGAACTCGTTTGTAATTGCACTTGGTGACAACATCCGGACAATAGATCCGATCGGCTCCCCATCTGTAGACGCTGCAAGTGAACGGGTTCGCACGCTCATCTTCAACTCATTAGTTCGAAAGAACGAGAAGTTTGATTACGTTGGGGAGCTCGCCAACGACATTCAGCGCTCCGATGATGGGCTGACCTACACATTCCACTTGCGGGACGGGATCAACTTTCAGGATGGCCGCCCATTTACGTCTGCCGATGCCAAATACACGCTTGATTTGGTCTTTTCCAGTAGCTTTGCGAAATCAGCCAGCTTCTACGAAGGCGCTGGGGATACTCGCAAGAGTTACATCAACAGCGTGGAGACGCCCGACGCTCGCACCATGATCGTGACACTCACAAAGCCCTGGACAGGTCTTCTGTCAAATCTGGTTCCCGTCGCGATCATTCCTAAGGACAGTTATGAGTCGCAAAAAACACACCCACTTGGAACCGGCCCGTTCAAGTTTCTGCGCTATGACAGTTCGCAGCAGGTAGTGGATCTGGAAGCGAATACGAATTACTGGGAGGGGCCGGCTAAGATTCGTTCACTACGTGTCAGAGTAATCAGCGACACCAATGCGCTACAGGCCGAACTGCGATCTGGACGCGTGGACCTGGCGCCCCTACCTACGAGCCTATCGCCGGACGCAATTAAGCTCCTGGGGGAGGATCCCGCACTTCAGGTGCTTCAATTCAATGGCTCCAATGTAAATCTCCTGACGTTCAATACTTCACAACCACCACTGGACAACGTGCGAGTTCGCGAAGCAATTGCGTTTGCGATCGATCGCGAAGGCATGATCCGGGATCTGCTTTTGGGCCAAGCCAAGCTAGCGCATTCAATACTGCCGGAGGAGTCGTGGGCTTACACAATTGGGCAGAAATACTCTTACGACCCCGGAAAGGCAAAGGCGTTATTGGACGAAGGTGGGTTCAGGGATCCGGACGGTGATGGACCACAGATGCGGTTCGGCAAACCGGTGATCTTCAAGATCTCTGGTAGTAGTGTTGCGGCACGGAATTACGCGAACGTAATCATGGATTATTTAAAGTCGGTTGGGATTCCGGTGGGTATAGAGACGGCGGAGTTGAACACGTTGTTTGACCAGCTACGTGTGGGCCAATTCCAGATCTTCTATGGGCAGTGGGTAGGCGGAAACCAGGATCCGATCTTCTACAAGGATCTATTTGCTAGTTCAGAGATCCCGACGCAACAGCGGGCGTCACGGAACCGGAGTCGATACACCAACCCAGAGCTGGACGGGTTACTCGAACAGGCGGTGAACACTTTTGATCGGCAACAAGCGCTTGGCCTGTACACGCGAATACAGGAGATTGTCAGTCGGGACGTTCCGGTACTGCCGCTTTGGTATCAGGCTAACATTGTAATCGCGCGGAAGAATGTTGGGAATATTCAAGTGGATGCCAGCGGCGACTGGGGATTTGTCAGGAACCTTACGGTGGAGTAAGAGCCAGCGGAATTCAAGTGACATCTTAAGTGCTCAATCTCATTTAATTCGCAGGTCAGGAAGGGGGCCGCGCTGTAACCTTGATCCTCAGGGCTCAATCTCATTGCGCGCTGCCCCCGCTTGCAACTCTCATCACTCATCAATTCCAGCAGCAAAGGTCAAGTTCACCTAATTCTCAGGTCAGGAAGGGGGCGCGCGCTCTAGTATTCATCCTCAGGGCTCAATCTCATTGCGCGTTGCCCCCGCTTCTTTGGCAAATATAGGACCTCATTCTGTAAACTTCAGACATGACCGAATCCGAAGAGCTCGCATTTGGGGAGGCTCCTGCAATTGTCGCCAGAGGCGGAGTCATCGCCTTTCGCACCGATACGTTTTATGGGTTGGGCGCGGATCCATTCAATGCGTCGGCTCTGCGGCGGATCTGCAGAATGAAGGGCAGAGAAGAGGGAAAACCCATTTTGCTGTTGATATCCGACGCAGCTCATGTATATCGCTTTGTGCCTGCTACATCCGAGACTTTTCAGAGAATCGAGAAGGCTTTCTGGCCCGGCCCGGTGACGATCGTAACAAAGGCACGAAGAGAACTTCCGGTCGAGTTAACGGCTAGCACAGGAACTATCGGACTTCGCTTACCCGATGACGCCCGTGTTCGTGACCTTGTGCGGAAATGTGGTGGCGCCCTTACTGCCACCAGTGCCAATCCGAGTAATCAACCGCCCGCGACCTCAGCGTCCGAAGTCGAGGCCTATTTCGGCCATGCTGTGGATCTGGTGATTGATGATGGTGCAGTCGCGGTGGCCCGGCCTTCAACTGTGTTGGACCTCTCACTTGAACAGCCAACTGTAATTCGCGAAGGACTGATAACCACCGAGCAGGTGAGGAAAGTGCTTGAAGGCTACACTTAATAAGTGCGCGCCCCTTGGTGACCTGTGAATAAAATGACAATGAGTTGTTTCTGTCTGGCGATGAGTGATCAGAGTTGCAAGCGGGGGCAGCGCGCAATGAGATTGAGCCCTGAAGATGAAACATTACAGCGCTCGCCCCCTTCCTGACCTGCGAATAAATGAGAATGAGTTGTTTCTGGCTGGCGATGAATGATCAGAGTTGCAAGCGGGGGCAGCGCGCAATGAGATTGAGCCCTGAGGATGAAACATTACAGCGCTCGCCCCCTTCCTGACCTGCGAATAAATGAGAATGAGTTGTTTCTGGCTGGCGATGAATGATCAGAGTTGCAAGCGGGGGCAGCGCGCCTGGAGACTCAGTACTAAGGATGCAGTGGAGTGCTGCTTGCGCTGACTTCCAATGACCAATGAGCAATGACCAATGAGCATTGGCCATTCTCCCTCACTGAATCTTAACGGCATAACCCAAACCATCTCCAATCGACAACAACTCAGCACGCAGCTGAGCGTGGTTCACGAAGTACTGATTAAACTCACGCAACGCCTTTGTTGAGGACTCCTGATCAGGGGATCTGACTTGTCCTGCGACCTGACCACCCCACAGCAGATTATCGATAATTACTACTCCGGCTTTTTTCAGACGTGGCAACGCCAGGTCCAAATAGTCGCGGTATTCCTCCTTAACAGCGTCTATAAAGACGAGATCGAAAATCTCATTGAGTTGCGGCATTACCTCCAATGCCTTGCCGCGTTCAATCCGCACACGGTCCATCAAGCCAGCGCGTCCAAGGTATCCCTTTGAAGCACTGATCATTCGCTCATCAGGTTCGATCGTGACGACCATGCCACCCTGCCCCATACCCCGCGCGAGGTGAACCACTGAGTATCCGATGGCCATGCCAATCTCAAGGACCAACCTAGCGTTAGTCGCACGCGCTGTGATCTCCAGAAATCGAGCCACCTCTCGGTCGGCAATCGGAACTCGATGCTCCGCCGCGTAGTTTTCCATCTCTTTAAGGAGCGGGTCACCCGCAGGCAACAATGAATCGAGATACTCTGCCTGCTCGCGATGAATGATGGCGTCAGGACGTGTTTTCATTTAGCTCCTCTTGGGACAAATCCGAGCCATCTGCAGAATCACCGGCTACCGAAACGTACCGCCGGCCTAGACCCAGTTGTTTCAACTTGTGCTGCAATGACTGCCGGTGCATGCCCAAAATCTCTGCAGCCCGAGTCACATTTCCGTGAGTATGTTCGAGACACCGACTGATGTAACGCCGCTCGAACTCTCTACGGTCTTGCCGGAATTCGGCTGTAAATGGCACAACCAGCCCGTTTGGGTCGTTTTCTGTCGCCAGACTCTTTTGGATTACCGGAATAACCTCTTCCGGCAAATCTGCGGCTGTCAGCTCAGGCCCCTCAGCCATGATTGCCGCCCGCTCAATCGTGTTCTTCAGCTCACGAACATTTCCGGGCCAGTTGTAGTCGATTAAGCGCTTGAGCGCTCCCTGCGAGATCTGTCTCAACGGCAGGTCGTAGCGCTCCGATGCCATGCGTGCGAATGTTTCCGCCAGAATTGGAATGTCCTCACGTCGTTCGCGTAGGGGTGGAATCTCGATCGTCACTACACGTAGGCGATAGAACAGGTCCGCGCGAAACTGTCCAGTAGAAATCTCCTGTTCCAAAGGTCGATGTGTGGCGCTCACTATTCGCACGTCGACCGGAATGGAGTCGTTACTACCGAGTCGCTCAATCCGCCTCTCTTCGAGAGCACGCAGCAACTTAGCTTGGGTGTTTGCGCTCATGTCGCCGATCTCGTCAAGGAATAACGTCCCACCATCCGCCTGCTCAAACTTTCCCTGGCGCCGCGCCGCTGCTCCGGTAAACGCTCCTTTTTCATGACCGAAAAGCTCCGACTCAATTAACTCGGACGGGAGCGCAGCACAATTCACTGCGACGAATGCAGCTTGAGAACGGGCCGAGTTTCGCTCATGAATCTCGCGTGCAACCAGCTCCTTTCCGGTGCCCGATTCTCCGCGTATCAGAACGGTCGCGTCTGTTTCAGCGACCTTCTCGATCATTGAACGGACCCGCTGCATCCCTTCGGAATTGCCAATCAGGGCGCCGCGTTGCAACCTCTCTATCTCAATTCTTCGTCTCAGCGAAACGTTTTCACGTTTCAGTTGGATATTTTCTGAGGCGTTCTTGATGACCAGACGGAGGTCGTCCAGTTCGAATGGTTTGGACAGGTAATCATAGGCGCCTGCCTTCACCGCCTCGACTGCCATGCGCTCCGAACCGTGGGCCGTAATAATAATAACGAGCGGGCTGGCACCATTCGAGCTCTTTAACTCTCGAAGGAAATCCAGCCCGCTAATTCCCGGAAGGTTCACATCCAGCAGCATCAGGTCCGGTTCCTGCTGCCTGATCAGGGCTCTTGCCGCCTCTGCTGAATCGGCTTCGGAAACGTTGAAGCCGAACGTACTCAGTGCCCGCCGCATACCATAACGTGCGGCCTCTTCATCATCGACAATCAGTAGTCGCAATGCGTCTTTTCTCACCTTCGGGTTAGTTTAAGACCTTCGGATGATTTTCTCTAGCGCATCGCATGCCAGGGACTCCTATTGTCAAAGATTTGTGCGCTTGGCTGACATGACCAGAATAATGGCGTCGCCCGAAGGCCCCACATTCAAAGTGCCAACAATCACAGGTTCACCCTCTTGCATACTAAAATCGGTATTAAGCCCGGTGTTCTCATAGTTGATTATTGGCGCAGCTGGGCCGTTCGCAGCTATCGCAGTCCCACTCTGGATCGGTATCCTTGCGCCAAAGCCAAAGCCCTCCATCCGAACGACTGTCTTACCACTAGCGTCCTTAGCTAATCTGACGTGGTTTACGCGGAAGTCGTTGAAACTGGGCGTTTGACTTGTTGCCGCGGCGGTACCCAACAGTGGTCCACCGATCCATTTCAGGTTTAAACGGCCGTTGTTCTTCACTCGATTAATTAGGGTCGCTGAGACGCGGTAGTTCTTAAACGGTAGTGAACCGCGTAGCTGTTTTAGAACCGGATCCAGTGCAGCTGGTAACTTCTCATTCGACAACTCCTGGTTTGTTGCGACAATTAGGTAGAGTTGAGTATCGAGATTGGTCTCGTCCTCCTGACTGTTTGCCTGATTTGAGGAACCTGAAGATTCTGATTGGGCCATTACTTGGCTGCCGACGGAGCCAAACGTCAGTACCAGGGCTGCCAGTACGAGCGTGCAGGTCTTGAACACATTCATAGCGATCTCCTTAACGATTTTATTGGTCTAATGGTGACGAAACGCCATCACGCCGACTGCGTGTAGGGGTAAGCTTCCGGAAGCATAAGTTAACACGCGAAGCTCTCAAAAAAGTTCCAAAGTACGGGTTGGGAAGTCACACTGTTTGCGCAACTGACCTATGGTTCGGGATCCGGAGTTCGAATCTTGCACCTGGTCCATTGATATTCGAGGCCAGCCGTGCCGAACCACCGGCTTCCTGCATTCGTTTGCGCACGATGGCCAGTCCCAGCCCAGTTCCTCTTTGCTTCGTCGTAAAGAATGGTTCCCAAATTTTCTGTCGCATCTCCGGCGGGACTCCGCTCCCTGAGTCGGCGACCACAATCAGCGTATGGTCTCCCTCTCTAGTGACCGTCACAACAATCCGTCCGCCGGCTGGTGTTGCCTGCAGCGCGTTAAGAATCAGATTTGATAGCGAATCGCGAACGGCTGCGACTGCAGTCCCCGACAGCTCATCATCGCTCTCAATGCGACATTCAAGAGTGATGTTCTGCTCACCTGCGTTCGCTTGAAACAGAGTGGTGATGGACCGAGCCAGCTCATCAGCTTGCAAAGGCCGCTCGGCAGGAACGGGTTTCCTGGCAAAGCTCAAAAGCTGGGCAACACTCTGATTCAAACGGTCCGTCTCACCCACGATCAGGCTGAGGTCACGAGCGTATTGATTGTTCAGGTTCTCATCTTCACGCATGACCTGCGCAATCGACTTTATTGCAGACAAAGGGTTCTTAATTTCGTGGGCCACGGTCGCGGCCATCTGTCCAAGTACGGCCAGTCGCTCGCGTTCGGCTAATTGTCGTTCCAGACGCACGTTCTTTTCGATCAAGCGCCAATCTTCAATTGCGATCGCAACCTGATCGGCAAGTATTTCCAGCACCGCATGCGCATCAGGAGGGAGCGCAGTTGCTGAGTCAATCAGCAGCAGCCCCGCTATTCGGCCTTCGCGCCGTAATGCATAAGCTGAGTTGAATCCATGCGCTACAAGCACCGGATCATTCTCAACGAACCTCCAGTCTTCGGTTGTTGCTAGCTGCAGAACGCTCTGCACCCATGGTTCCAGGGGACCTTCTTCCCCCGGACTGTCACCGTTGGTGGGAGCCTGTTCGGGAGTCCGTTCAACTACTATCTGAACCCGCCGCAGACCCAACGTCTGCTTGGTCTTCTCTTCCACAAAGTGCAGCAACTCGGGCAGCTGTTTGTATTGACCGGAATTTGAGCCGATGCGTGACACGATACCGCGGTAGAGAGCTGCTTCTCTTTCAAAGAGCGCATGAAAGCGAGCCCCCAACCATCCCCGTAACGGAGCAGCAGCTAATGTCAGTCCCAATATAAGAAGTGCCTCAATCACTCCTGGCCTGAGTTCAAAGCGGGTGCTCATCCAATCGCCCAACGTCCTGATCCCGTAGATGTAGATGGTCAGCACGACGGCTGCGAACGTCGCCACGATCAGACTCTCCTCGATGATCAATTCGAGGTATCGGTAGCGGTATATGTAGTAAGCCAACAGTGCTGATGGCAGCAGTGATCCCAGGTTGGCGATGGTCTTCAAATACAACCCGGCAGTCGTTCCCTCGCCTACCCCAAGTGCGAGCGCTGCGAGAATTACGACGCCCACCGCGATGAACGACCCGGCTAGCGTTCTCATTATCTTGCGTTCGCTGGCGCTCTGGCTCTTCCGCGCTATCAGGAGTTCGGTCACCGCGATCAGGGCGAGCACGTAGGCAATCCAGAAAGCAAAGGGGAGGACAAAGAAAGACAGCTTTGCGAACATGGTCTGATAGCTGCCCATCCAGATACGTGGAACTGCCACGATCAGGAACATTGCGGGGAGGTACGACAGATAGACGCGCAGCTTTTCGCTTTTAGTTAGGGGGCGGCTTGAGGCACGCGCCCACAAATGAAGGTGAACATGCAGGAGGAAAGAATAGGCAAGGGTGATACTGACTACAGCGACCGAATCGGCCAGGCGGAGCGTACTGGTCCAACGATCAAGTCCCAGACCAAGCAGGCCATGCAGCGTGACGATGAAATTGCTGGCGTGCCAAGCCCCGATGCTGATCGCCAGAGCAAACAGTACGCGCTCGAGCGCCGAGAGTCTCTGCCGCCGACGAAAGAGCTGCACTCCCATCCACAACGGCAGCACTGCTGCGATGCTGTATCCGATGAGTTGTAGCACATCGAGCGGTGACATTTAGCATTGCAGCAATTAGTACTGGGTGCTTGCTGTTCGGTCAACCGGAACGAGCGTGATCTCGATGCGTCGGTTCCTTGATCGTCCGGCAACTGAAGTATTGGCTGTCAACGGGTTGGTTGCTCCCATCCCGTTCGCCTGGATACGCGACGGTTCGACGCCGGCTGCCTGAAATCTTTCTGACAAGACACGAGCCCGATCCTGAGTCAGCTGTTGTAAAGTGACTTCGTCGCCGCGGTTATCTGTATAGGCCTCTATCATGACTTGATAGTCGGGGTTGCTTGCCAGTAACGCCGCCAGGGGCTCCAGCTTTGCTGCAGCCGCATTACTTAACTTAGACCCGCGCGCCGCAGCCCAAATCGACTCGGGTAAAATGAGTTGTAATCCCCTGGTTGATTCTTTCACGACACCAAACTTCGCCAGTGTTTGCTTCAGGTTTGCTTCGGCGAGTTTTCGGGCTTGCGCATTCTGTTCGGCAATGCGGCGGTTCTCTTCAGCCTGCTTCTCACCCTCCAGGCGAGCTAGTTTGACCTTGGCCGTTTCTCCTTCGGTCCTTACCGCCTGTAACTCGTCACGAAGTCTAGCAATCTCGATTCTCTGCTCCCGAATCTGTTCGCTGGCAGTTGCTGCGTCCCTTTCCGCCAACTCGCGCGCACGCTGCTCGCGGTCCAAAGCTGCCCGCAGCTGATCTATCTGTCTCTGTGCCTGTTCAGCTGTTCTCTCTGCTGAACGCAACGCGTCATCACGGCGCCGAATCTCCTCGCGGCGCAAACGTGCCGCTTTCCGTACGCCTGCTACTTCTTCGGCACGGGCCCCGGAGGATGTCGCCTTGCGAGCCAGTAGATCGACTTCTGCTTCGGGCTCGTTCAGTCGCCAGGCTTTTTCAGCGGCTTGGAGATCTTCTTCGGCTACTTGAAGCTCGGCACCGGCATCTTGTGCTGCGCCGGCAAACTTCGCCAGATTAACGGCTTGACGTGCCCCCAACAGAGAGACTGGAGTTTGTCGGTAGTCTCGATCTGCAATTTCCGGCACGCGCGCCTCGCGAAAGTAGTCGCTTGAGTTACCAATATACTGAACATTAACTGTCGAGATTTGACTGTTGCCGGGTCGCTGTGGAGGCAGGTTCTCCAGTACGACCATGCGACTCGGCACTTTCATCAGAAAATGCGGCTCGGCGGTGACGATCAGCGCGAATGTTTGGAGTGGAGTTGTCACGTCGATCTTCGAGTCAATGAACTGACTCCCGCTTCTCTTGATCTCACCCATGTTGTCCACCCGACCATCAGGCGAGATGGCCCATAGGACATAGGTCGAGTAAACGCCGCCCAGTTCAGAGGCTCGTGGAAGATCGTCGATGTTCAATTCCACCCTCGTGCCACGCCTTCCGGCACGCTTTACCTTGGCCTCGCCCTTTAATCGCGGCAGGAGCGTAGTACCTCGAAACTTTAGCGTGACGGATTCGTCCAGTGGATACGTGACAGCCACTGTTTGGCGGGGAACATCGCTCTGGGCGAGTGCAGTGACCGATAAAAAGAGGGAAACGAGTGCAGCGACTGACTTAGTACGTAGGTCGCGAAGGGACATAACGCGTACTCCTAAAATCATTGGTTTCGGTTTCTAATTGGCCGCAAAATGCGGGACGACTATCTCCTTGATGCCGTAACGACGAGCATTGTTGCCGAAGGGGGAGAACAGGTCAACTGACTTTTCAGTCAATTTGGCTGCGTAGAGTTTCGATTTGGGCCTAAACCCGACCTTCTCCCGAACTAAGCGAATTGGTCATTGGTCATTGGTCATTGCTCATTGGTCATTGCAGAACCGAGCGAAATTGCGGCTTGCTTCACGGTCGGCCCGATTTTCCCATTTCTCATTTTCCATTTGTCTCTGTGTCTCCGTCCATCTCCGTGTCTCAGTGGTGAATCTAGTGAGGGAACACATGAACCACAGACGTGAATCCAGGATCTTACTCGTCATGCTCGTGGTACTTGGTTTTCCGATAAGCGGTTAATTGAACGACGAAGACAGAGATTGCGGCGATTAAGAGGACGTGTACGAATCCGGCCTTGTTGAACGCAAACTTCAGAATTGCCCAGATAAGGAACAGTAGACCACTTACTATCCAAACCATTCTAAGTCTCTCATAAAGCCCGTGTTGAGTTGTGCGGTACTGAACGGTGCCCTAAGGTGACTCGTTCAACTTGTAACCCACCCCACGAACGGTCAAGACGTAATTCGGGTTCTTTGGATCGGCCTCCAACTTCTTACGGAGCCGATTAATGTGAGGATCGATATTCCGCTGGTAACCTTCGTAGTCCGTACTCCAGACTTTGTCCAGCAAAGCGTTCCGGGACCAGGCACGACCGGGTTCCGAGGCCAGCAGTTCAAGAATCTGAAACTCCAGCGGCGTAAGATCGATGCGCTGGCCCTGACGACTAACCTCATGGCGTCGCTTATCGATCACCAAATCTCCCACCTGAATACGGGTACCATCTGCTACTTGAGGGGTCTCACTGAACCTTCTTAGCAGTGCCTCGACGCGGTACTCGAGTTCCCTGGGGTTAAAAGGCTTGGCCAGATAATCATCAGCTCCCGCTTCGAACCCTGCCACCTTGTCATCGATCTCGTCGTGTGCCGTCAGAAAGAGCGCAGGTGTCTTAATACCTCGGGCCCGAATCCGTTTGAGCAACTCGAGACCTGAGATCCCCGGCATCGATACGTCCAGAATAAAACAGTCAAAGTTTCCAGTGATGGCTGGTTCCAATGCATCTGTTCCGGTTTCGCGCTCTTCAACGCGAAAACCGAGCCGTCTGAAATAGTCGGCCAGAAGCGGTCGGAGAACGGCATCATCGTCAACAATGAGCAGGCGCTTTCCCGAGTACTTACTGCTGGATTGGGCTTGTTGTGACAAAGCTATCGTAATCCTGCGCGGGATTCTGTTAAAAAGCGTTAGAAAGTATAGCTTACTTCTAGGTGAGCTAACAGACAACGGCGCCACGGTCCCGGGAGATTACCGTTAACAACCGTGACGGGTCACTGCCTTGACGCAAATGATCCCGCCTCAGTATAGTTGCGTTTTAATTTAGAGCCATCCGCCCTTCCTTATAGCAACTGATCCGAGAAATTCGCAAACGATGCATGATCTCCGACGACTGCTTAAGTACCTAACGCCTCACTGGATAACATTCTCGGTCGCAACTTTTGCAATGCTAGTAGTTGGCCTCCTGGAGAGTGCCATCGGTGGTCTGATCGTCCCGATCTTTGATCAGGCCTTCTCGCAAACCGGCCAACGTACGCCAACCCTCTTTGGCTTGCAGCATTTGATCCCGCAGTCAGGTCTTGCAGCCTGGAAGACAATTTCCATTCTGTTGCTGACCTTCACGATAGCAAAAGGCGTAGCAGAATATTTCTCGACTTACTTGATGGCCCGAATAGGGCAGTCGGCAGTACTCAAACTACGACAGGACCTGTATCGCCACGTGCTTTCGCAGTCTGCTACCTTCTTCGAGCGTCATCGGACTAACTACCTTGTATCAAGGCTCGTATCCAGCGCCGCCGCGATTGAAGCTGCCGTCACCAATGTGCTGCGAGACATGTTGCGGGAGAGTTTTACGTTAATCGCCTTTCTGGCAGCGTCCTTCTATTACAGTTGGCGTCTCACACTCGGTTCACTTCTGATCGCGCCGATAATCGCATTACTTACGGCGAAGTTCAGCACGCGCTTACGCAACCTCTCCCGCGAAAGTTTTGAAGGAAACAAGGAACTGACGGACACGGCACAAGAGGCATTGTCCAACCACAATATCGTTAAGGCATTTCGGGCCGAGGAAAGAGAGGCTAAGAGATTTACCGCCGTCGCTCGTCGCATCGTTGGAGCCAACCTTCGTAGTGCGAAAATTGCCGGGTTTGCGCCACCGGCAATCGAGATGGTCGGCGTCATCTTTGTGGTATTCCTGCTCTATTTTGGACAGCGAGAGATTATCTCTGGCCGCATGACCGCGGCGCAGTTCTTAACGTTCCTTTTCTTTCTGTTCCGCAGTTATGACCCGATGCGGAAACTCTCGCGCTTACACAACTCGATGGAGCAATCGCTTGCTGCCGCACAACACGTCTGGGAAGTACTGGACGAGCGTGAAGTAATTCCCGAGAAACCGAATGCGGTCGAGCTTGCGCCTCTCAAACAGGCTATCGAACTTCGTAACGTCTCATTTGGTTACTCAAACGAGACCCGCTCGGTATTGAGAAATGTGAACCTAAAGATACCGGCTGGCTCGATGGTCGCCCTGGTTGGAGAATCGGGTGGCGGAAAGTCTACCTTGACTAAGTTGCTGCCGCGCTTCCACGACCCCGCTTCGGGCGAAGTCCGCTGGGACGATACCGACATTCGCGACGCGAGAATCTCGAGTTTGCGAAGTCACATCGCACTAGTTACTCAGGAGACCGTCTTATTCAACGACACTGTTCGTCAGAACATTGGCTATGGACGCCCGCAGGCTTCTGATGCTGAGATTGAGGAAGCTGCCCGAATCGCGTTTGCACATGATTTCATTCAGGAGTTGCCAAACGGATACGACACTATTGTAGGTGAGAGGGGAATTTTCCTTTCAGGGGGTCAGCGACAGCGCCTCGCAATCGCACGCGCACTTCTGGTCGACGCGCCGGTGCTGATTCTGGATGAGGCCACCTCGGCCCTCGATGCTGAGTCCGAGCGTCTGGTTCAGCGAGCAATCTCTAACCTTGTGGAAAACAGGACTACCATCGTCATTGCTCATCGCCTTTCAACGATCCGCCGCGCCGACACGATTGTGGTTATGGAGGCGGGGCGAATAATCGAGCTGGGTACTCACGCGCAGCTAATTGCGGCGGGCGGGCAATACCGGCGCCTGTACGAGTTGCAGTTTGCCGACGAAGAGGAAGAGGTTGGAGTGGTCCATTGAAATTCGTAACCGGCTTTAACCAACCAAAGGACAGCGGAAATCTATGAAATCGATGACCGGGTATGGCCGAGCCACTGTCGTAGCAAAGGACTTTTCAGTTGCCGTAGATCTGAAAACTGTGAACAACCGGTTCCTCGATATTCACTTGCGGATGAGCGCGGAATTGGCTTCGCTTGAGCCAGTGATAAAAAGGCGAATTGGCAGTCGACTTTCGCGCGGTCGCGTAGACGTGAATGTGAATCTTGAGCGGACTACATCTGTGGCTTACGAATTAAACCGACCCCTGATAGCTGGTTACCTCGAAGCCCTTCGCACCGTGCAAACAGAGTTCGGCGTTTCAGGTGAATTGGATATTAATTCGCTGGCTCGACTTCCTGGGGCGCTACAGACAGCGAAAGAGGGTCTTAGCGAAGAGGTTATCGCCGGAGTTGAGCGGGCCGTCGACGATGGTCTGACGGAACTCGAGCGCATGCGTGAGCAGGAAGGCGAGATGCTGCGTGCCGAGATGACGGAGCGGATTGAAAAGATTGAGGCTCTGGTCCCCAGGATCGAAGGTGCGGCAGCCGGACTGGTAGATGCATATCGCACGCGTCTGCAAAAAAGGATAGCAGAGTTGTTGAACCGGGACGGTGTATCAATTGACGCGGACCCGGCTCGGTTGGCACAGGAGGTGGCGTATCTGGCTGATCGCAGCGACGTGAGTGAGGAGATGGTGAGGCTGCGCAGTCATCTGGCCCAGTTCAAAGAAGCACTCAACGCAACCGCCGAAACCGGAAAGATGCTTGACTTCTTGCTTCAGGAGCTCAATCGCGAAGCGAACACAACTCTTTCCAAGTCCACTGATTTGACGATAAAGGAAGCGGCACTGGCGATTAAGGCGGAAGTCGAAAAGCTGCGCGAGCAGGTACAGAATGTCGAGTGAATTAACAGCAGCGAATGGCGAAAGCGGGCCCGAGCGTCAAACTCCGGGCATTCTGTTCGTTGTTAGTTCGCCTTCCGGTGGCGGAAAAGGTACGCTGATCAACCGCGTCCTGGAACAGGTTCCCAACCTTGCGTATTCAGTCTCCTACACGACGCGCAATCCAAGGCCCGGAGAGGCCGAAGGTCGCGAGTATTTCTTTTTGGATCAACCTGCCTTTGAGCGGATGATCGAGCAAAACGAGTTTCTCGAGTGGGCGTGCGTGCACGGCAAACTGTATGGTACTGCTTTAAACCAGGTTACAAAGCAGATTGGCGAGGGGCGCGACATCATATTGGAGGTTGACGTGCAGGGGGCCGCCAGCGTTCGCAAGTTGATTCCCGAAGCCGTCAGTATCTTTATTCTGCCGCCGTCTTTTGAGACTTTGAAGCAAAGATTGATCGACCGGGGGACCGATTCGACCGAGGAATTGGATCTGCGACTACGAACTGCACCAGAAGAGCTTAAGGATTACTCAGAATTTGACTACGTGGTGGTCAACGATGACGCGGTACGCGCAGCGTCTCAACTTCAGGCCATCATCATTGCCGAGAGGTCACGTCTTGCGCGTCAGAGGAAGCAGGTGCAGCAGCTGGTTGAGGCTTTTGTTGGAGCAAAGTGAATGTGCCGATTGCCGATTTCGTTATCAACGAGGCGCTAACAATCGGCAATCGCCATCGTCCCGTTCACTATGCCACTTACCGATCTTATTGAGGAGGAATCGCAATAATGACACCTACCGATGAGGGAGTAGACAACGTCGACGAGGCGCCGGTACCTGAAATTGATTCGAAGTACCGTCTAATTATCCTGGCTGCCATGCGAAGCAAACAGCTGCAACGCGGTGCCCAGCCTCGCATTGAGATTGATCCGCAAAAACATAAGCCAACCCGGATTGCGCTTGAGGAGGTCATTCGCGGAAAAGTGCATTTCTCAGTGAAAGATGGAGAGAAGTGACTGAAAAATTGCGTTTTTGGCAATTGGCAATGATCACATCCCTTTGTAATCCGGGCCGCCGCCACCCTCTGGCGTCACCCAGTTGATGATCTGATACGGGTCCATGATGTCACACGTCTTGCAGTGAACGCAGTTTGAAAAATTTATCTGCAGCTCTCGCCTCCCAGCCACCCCGTTATCAACCATCTCGTAAACCGCTGCAGGGCAAAACCGCTGACAAGGATTTCCATACTCCTCCGCGCAACGAGTCGCGCAGATGTTGGTGTCGAGCACGTGTAAGTGCGTTGGCTGATCCTCCTCGTGCCCAACAGCTGCGTGATAGACGTCAGTCAACTTATTAAATGTGGTCTTGCCGTCAAAACGTAATCCATTGTATCGCTGCTCGAGGCGGTCACCCTGATAGCCGTAAGCAGAAAGTTTCTTCATCTCTTCGTGTCCCGGCTCCGCCACCGCCCGGTCGGAGATGCCCCAGGACCGCCCGCCCGTAATAAATTGCAGACCAGAATTTATCAGGCCCAGCCAACGCCCGTACTTGAATCCGGCATGGAAATTTCTAACCTGCCGCAACTCTGGAATGATCCAACTGTTGTTGACGAGTTGCTCGTATCGCTGCAGTTGGCGCACTGAGAAATCGCCTGCGAGGAGTGCTTCGAAGATTGCCTCAGCTGCAAGCATCCCACTCTTGATAGCAGAATGAATTCCCTTTAGCCGTTGAGAATTCAGGAAACCAGCACAATCGCCTACCAACAGCACACCATCAGCGTAGATCTGCGGCATCGCAAAATATCCGCCAGCGGCAATCGTCTTGGCCCCATACCGGATCATCTTGCCGCCTTCAAGTAGCCGCGCGATATACGGATGAGTCTTAAAGCGCTGGAACTCCGCATGAGGATCAGTGAGGGGATCTTTATAATCCAGGCCTGTTACATAGCCAATGTTCAGAATGCGGTTTTGCATTCCGTATATCCAGCCCCCACCATATGTTTGTGCGTCCGAAGGAAAACCTAATGTGTGCGTTACTCGACCGGCTGGATAACGATCATCGGGCAGTTCCCAAAGTTCTTTCACCCCGAGACTATAAATCTGAGGCTCACGGCCGGCGTTAAGGTTAAGTCGCTGCGTTAGCTGCTTCGTTAAGGAACCACGCGGCCCTTCACCTAGCACCGTTACCTTAGCGCGCAGATCCACACCGGGCTCAAAATTTGGCTTCTGCTTCCCTTCTTTGTCGATACCTTTGTCACCCGTGCGCACTCCGACGACGCGATCTTCCTCGTCGTAGAGTATATCGGCGCCTGGAAACTCAGGAAAGATGTTCACTCCTGCCTCTTCGCACTTCTCTCCTAACCAGGCGGTCAAGCGGTTCAAGGAAACGATGTAGTAACCGTGGTTCTTTAGTGGAGGTGGAGTCATCGGGGACTTTATTGCCTGCTTCGCAGTTAGATATAGAAAGTAATCCTCGATAACTGGTGATTCGAGCGGGGCGCCCTGTTCGACAAAGTCTGGAATCAGCTCCTTTAGTGCCCGCGGATCCATAACGGCCCCCGATAGAATATGCGCCCCGACAGTTGCTCCTTTTTCAATGACAGCGATTTCTACATCGCCGAGTAGTTTACCTGCGCTCTTCCCTTCTCCGACTGAAGCATTTTGATTTTGCACAAGTCGCGCCAAGTGCAGAGCGCCAGCAAGATTGGCAGGACCAGCACCGACAAATACGACGTCCATCTCCAGGGTTTCGCGTTCCATCAGACTACCTTTCGGGAGAAAACTGAATGACCATTCATTTTGCAGTATAACAGGGCTTAAAGGCGAGTGTTAGCAGCGTTTCGGCCTCACTGAGCGATTGGTCATTGGTCATTGCTCAGTGGTCATTTTTCATTTCAAGACACCATACGCTTTAGAGACTGTGTCAAAACAATAGATCCTACACACGGCAGTGTGTAGTGCTTTTTAGATCCTACCTACTAGACGGACGCCACCCCTTCTCTTATCTCAAGGTTGCCGACTCAGAAGCTCCATCGAAATTGCTGAGCTTCTGAGTGTCACCCGTGTTCTGAGTTGGTATTGTTGAAAAAAAGA
>Ga0209431_10000956_pt1 | contig 24129 bp, 18 predicted proteins | sample RifCSP13_3_FD_184021 | JGI IMG/M metagenome (GOLD analysis project Ga0209431, IMG submission 184021) | Soil microbial communities from Rifle, Colorado - Rifle CSP2_sed 13_3 (SPAdes) (version 2) | ecosystem: Environmental > Terrestrial > Deep subsurface > Rock core/Sediment | place: Rifle...
CTCCTTAAATTGGCGCTAACCACTTCCAATTTAACTCTTTGGAATAGAACGGTGCTCATTAATTTCGGAATTCAGGCTAAAGAGGATCCTACACACGGCAGAGACTGTGTCAAAAACCTGTTACATGGACCAACAACAAAATCCTACACACGGCAGTGTGTAGTGCTTTTTAGATCCAGCCTACTGGAGGAACGCCGCCCCCCTTTTTATCTCAACGTTACCGACTCAGCTCAGAAGCTTCATCGAAATTGCTGAGGGGTAGTTTGAGCGTTCTGAATGTCACCCGTCTTCTGAGTTGGTATTGTTGAAACAAAAGAAGGGGTGGCGCGTCATTTGTAGGTTGGATCTAAAAAGCACTGCACACTGCCGTGTGTAGGATCTTGTTGTTGGTCCATTGAAGGACGGATGAGCCTTGCCTTTGACGAATGAACTGTTTAGTCGGGGGGTCTCACACCTGCTTAGCTTCAACGGTTGATTCGCCAACTTCACCGCGGCGACGAAAGAATCCTACCGCACGCGACAAGAGACCGTAGAGGATGTAAGTCGTCGCCAAGGCCAACAACACGTATTGTGAATACAGGATGATCAGCATGAAGAACGCAACCGCAAGAATTATGGTTCTCATGCTGCGACTGCCCGTGCCAACCTCCTTGAAACTGGTAAACCGAAGAGTGCTGACCATTAACACACTGAGCATTCCAACGAGCACCATTAGCAGGATCGCGTAGATCTGGGCGCGGTCTGGTCCGTAGTAGACAAGTGGCACCGGAGTGAAATGAATGATGGCCGCAATCAATCCGCCCGCCACCGGAATCGGCAGCCCTACAAAACTCTTCTTGTCGAGCTTAACAGTCCCTTCGGCCAGCACCCTGGGCCGTGAAGACTGAACATTGAATCGAGCAAGGCGGAAGGCGCCACACATCAGATACATAAAGGACAGGAACCATGCCAGACGATGTAGACCGCTGCCCTCTTCGAGGCTTGCGCCATACCCCCACACATACACGAGAACGGCGGGCGCGAGTCCAAACGTCACTACATCGGCAATCGAATCCAGTTGGATCCCGATTTCGGTAGTGGTTTTTGTCAATCTTGCGATGCGGCCATCCAGCATGTCGAAGACGACAGCGGCACCAATTGCGAGCGCCGCATAGTCGAGATATACGGCGGCCCGTAACAAGTCCCCCTCCACTCCTGTACCCACGAATTGAAAGCCACGCAAGGCGGACATGATGGCGTAGAAACCCATGCCGATGTTGGCCGCCGTGAAAGCAGAAGGTATCAGATACAACCCCTTCTTCACTCCGCGGCGTTCGGGATTGGTTGAATGCGTCTCCGGCGCTGGTTGCGTGCCCATCATCGTATTCTCCCGATGATAGAGGTTCCGCCCTTAACGCGCATCCCCTCTTTGACCAGCACCTCAACGCTTGCCGGTAGGACCAAATCTGTCCGCGAGCCAAACTTGATCAGGCCAAAGCGTTCGCCAAGCGCGACCTTATCTCCGGGTTTTTTCCAACAGACAATCCGCCGGGCGAGAATCCCGGCGATCTGCTTACAGACGACGGTGATCAACTCGCCTTGTATGGTCAGAACATTCTGCTCATTCACAAGACTGGCATTCTGGGTGGTGGCCATCAGGAATTTACCCTTGGTGTACGTGACGTCCATTATCGTACCTGCTATCGGGGCACGATTGATATGGACGTCAAGTGGCGACAGGAAAATGCTGACGATTTGTGGTGAATCTGCTTCACCAATTTGAGTCTGTTTTACGGTGGTCACTTTGCCATCGGCTGGAGAAACGACAAGAGCGGCGTCACTGGGCGCCTGGCGTTGCGGGTCGCGAAAGAAAAACGCCATGAATGCCGCCAGGAGTAGAAAAAATACGGCGGGAACCCACAGTTGGGCTACCAGCAGAAGACCACCAATCAACGCCGGCACAATGATGAATGCTAGGCCGTCCCTAACAATACGCAATTAGTTTGTGGTTTCCTTTCTCTCGGTCAGGTGCTTCAAGGAACTACACACTGCCGTGTGTAGGATTTCGTTGGCCCACCCAGATTGGATACTCCCGTGGTTTTCAAACAATCTCTAAAGCCAGTGTTATCCTCGAGTGGTTGGTTCCAAGGTGGTTGAAAAGACCTCAATCTCCAATCACCAATGAGCAATGACAAATAATGACAAATGAACAATGAGCAATGATTTTCCATATATCATTTTCCATTTCTCATTTCTCATTTTGTCTAATTTCTACTCCGCACCTCCCACCTCTGCTCTCTGACCGCTGCTCTCTGATCTCTGACCTCTGCACGCGCCTCCCCTCGTAAGAAAGGGGACGCAGGTGTACCGCGTCCCCTGATCTGGAGCACTGGAGAAGGCTCTCGATTGAATTTAGTGGCTCACACTGTGGGCCTTTTGATATTGCGACATTATTGAATACATTTGATCCTTGAGAGCTAACTTCTTCTTCTTCAATGTAATCTCTTCCAGTTGTTCTTCGTCACTCGGATAAGCCAAAGCAGATAGTTCACTCAGGCGCTGTTCGTATTTCGTGTGTTCACGCGCCAGGTCCCGGAACTCGGGATCCTGATTCATCAACTCTTCCTTGAGCCTATCCGTAGTTGCAATGTCCATAGCGTGCTTGTCTCCTTTCAGACGATGAACTGGCAAGATTTTGGGTTTTGGGAGGCACTTACTCCAAGCAGGCCTCCTAAATGTGGTTAGCACGAAAAAATGGTAGCCCAATATGGATACTGAATCAAGGATCGTCCTTGAGCTTGACTCGCATTATCACCGCATCATCCAAGGGCCCGGAATAGTAGTTCTTGCGCACCCCCACCGCGGTAAACCCGCAGCGTTCGTACAGCCTCTTGGCTGCTGAATTCGCGCTCCGAACTTCGAGAAAAGCCAGCTCTGCCCCAGCTTCGGCCCCATCTTTGACCACCCTCCGGAGCAACCCAGTCCCCAAACCTGAGCGCCGGTATTCCTCATAAACGGCCACGTTATTTATGTGCAATTCATTGCCCGAGATTCGAGCCACTATATACCCTGCAAGCGTTGCGCCGTCGTCTCGCTCCAGTGGGTTAACCAGGCGCGCCACGTACATGAAGGAATGGCGGCTCTGTAATTCTAAGTAATAGGCGGACCAGCCCCACCGGCTTAGTCCGGACTGCTCTTCAATCTCGACGACTTCCAGAAGATCGTGCTCGGTCATCCGGTCAATCTGTATTCCGCTTGCCAGGCTCAAAAGAGCGCGCTCAGTGATTGACGACATGGGTCTTTAGCTCGGCGTCGGACGGTCTGACATAAAGCGCCTGCAATAGCTCAGGTGGGACCGTAGTGCCCCTGAGATAATCTTGCAAGGCTAGAGTAGTCACATGCCTGGCGAGATCATTTCCAACAGCAGCAATCCTCCAGTCTCTGCCATGTTCGGCAGCGTGACCTAGGATCAGCTCACGGTGTATTTCTGTCGCTGGCCCTGCCCAAATAGCTTGCGCCAACTCTGCGTAACGCGCTAATAATCTCTTTGGTGGTAAATGCGCTGGCGCATCGAGTTCTTCAACCTCTCCCGCGACGCTCACGGAAAACAGTTGTGCGAATACCTCTCCTCGGCCGGCTGTCAAGAGCGCGACCACAAATGCGGCAGGCCCGGCAGCTTCCGCTACGGCCTTCAATGTGGGCACAGCAATACAGTTTCGCCCGATGGTTGCAGCCAGAGCCTTGATAGTAGCCAGGCCGATTCTGAGACCGGTAAAGCTACCCGGCCCGATGGCTGCTGCAAAAGCATCAACGTCGGTTAGCCTGATCCCGGCCTCGCTCAGGACGTCATTTATGTCGCGTAACAATGAGTTCGAGTGTGATTCACCTACGTTGCCAACACGACTGGCCAGGACAGTTTCTCCGCGAGCCAGACAAACGCTCCCGGCCAGGGTGGCAGTCTCTATCCCCAGAATGATCGGAGTAGAACTCATTGTTGCATCGCTTCAAGAGTGAGGATTATAGGTGCGGGGTTTTGGTGAGTGCAAACAAGCAGACTATCTGCTACTCCACAACAAGCAATGCGCTTCGGGAAAGCACATCCTCTGCGAGTTGATGTAGTGTTCCAGCAAATAGTTAGCGGATCTTCATGGAGGGATCGCCGAACAGGATCCATGTGCGGCGCACATCGATGTCGGTGGTGTGCGCTTTGGCCATCCGAGCCGCTTCACCAATCGATAAGGAGGGGCTGCTGTAAAGCAGAATATAGAGCTGCGTTGCCATGGCATGCGGACCATCTGGCAAAGTCAGTCCGGAAGAGGCAAAGGCAGCAACAGCACCCCCATTAGGCGCCTTCAAGAACGCTTCTGCCAATCCAGCAAGCGTGGGGTCCTGAAAGTAACCGTTCAGACAATCCATCACCATCACAAACGGCAACTTGTTGCCATTGGTCAAAACCATTGCGTCAGACGCATTGATGAGGTTTGACCATGTATCAACGTTTCCGTGTCCCGTGTAATTAACCAGCGACTGGCCAGCGTTGAAGTGCGAGATGACGTTGGCACGGGCGTTCGAATCCGTGCGCCGGTTTATTCTTTGGACTGTCATTGATGACGGTAAAAGCGCCTGCACCTCATCGTTTGCCTGTTCAAAATTGAAATAATAGCCGGTTGGGTCATCCGCAACGAGTAGGGCGCTTTGCGGAACGTTACTGGGACTAAAGTTGACGATCTTAGAAATCATCAAATTTGCCTCGGCGGGTGTTCTCGCCGGAATGCGACCAGTTGCAATCTCAGGCAGGCCTTCGTCGTTAAAATCCGAGAGCCAATCGTCTGACGATGTTTCGTTGTACGTTGCATCGACCAGCTTCGTTGGTACCAGATCAAAATCTCCTTTTCCCTCATAGTTACGCGGATCGTGGCTGGAGTCTCCAAGCAGTAGGACGTAAGTTGGAGGCTTGGTCCAGGTAGTTCTTGCTCTGGAGAGGAACCTCCTCAGTGCAAATGGACCATGGCTGCCGAAGTCGAATTCGTCATAGACGTCCTCAACATCAACCAGAGTCACGCTCATACCCTGACCTTGCCTGAGAGTTACAAGAGGAGATGCAGTGGCCAACAGACTTTTATGCGCAATAATGAGTAAGTCTGTACCGTTACTTGCGAGATTTAGACTGGATGGCTGATTTAATGACAGCGTTGCGGGTGACTCAAAGTGGTTTTCAGGGATCAAGTGAAGCAGGCGCGACTTCCCTGCTGTTGCAGTGGCCGGGATCTTCGCAGCGTAACCATTCTCGCTCGCTTCCACAATGGGAGCTGAAATGCGCACGTTTGAGGGGTCCGAGACGTCCAGCAGCTTAAGACCGGGGACAGAAAACCCTTCCACTCGGGCTGATTGCGTGGGCCGTAGATTCAATCTCAGCTGGTTATTGTTTGCCCTTAAAGCGCGCGGATAGGTGAGCCTTACATAATCGACGATGCTGGTCGTGCTTATAACCGATGTAAATGTTAAGGAGTTCGCGCCGTTCTGCAACAATGAGACCGGGAGGTCAAAGTTCTGCACCGGGTGAGCGAGACCGAAGAAGGACAACGTTCCAAGGAGAACGTTGTTGAAACGGACATCAACCTGATGTGGTACTGAACCTACGCCTTGCAGAGCGATTTGGATCCGCGCCGGGCTGTTCGCTGAGACTTGCGGGTGTGGCGTATCTAAAGTAAGTGTGACCGGCCCACTCCCAGAGATGACCCGCCCAAAATAGTTCTCTGCATCTCCGTTAAGAACCGAAACGAAGTGCACCAAACGGTCCTTGCGCTCAACCGTGTTGATAAAACTGCTCGGTGATTGAGTGCTGACTACTGCGTGATTAAATCGTCGAGGGGATTTTTTGGCGCGAATCTTTCGGCGTTTCTTGGACGAGCCTCGTGGTCTCGCTGTAGCGGCCGCTGTGCCGGTTTTCGGTACCGGGATGTCGGCCGCGATGGTGCCCGCTTCGGAAGACGGGCCATACAGGAACCGAAAGAGAAATGGAAACAGCCGGGTTTCGCTAAAATTCAGATCGTGCAGGAACGTGTTTAGAACTGTTGGCTGGGACACATTGCGGGTCGTGTGTAGATCTCCAATCACGCGCTTTCCCGGCTCGGTGCCAGCAATTAGGTAATAAGTCCGTGTGTCTGACGTGGCGGTGTCCAGCCCTCTTCCAAAGAACTCAAAATAGTCTCCAGTACCAAATGTGCCGTTGGCTCGGCTTGTGTGGATGGGAACTTCCGACCCGTCGACTAACAACCTCAAATTCCTCGCACTAACTGCTGGATTGAAACCGGAGGCAAGCATCTGCTCATGTGTTACTCGGAACCACCCTTCCCTCTTAATGCCTATCTTCAAGGCTGCCTGACCTGCAATCGGCCATTGCGCACTTATATCAGGAGTTGATGACCTTGCCTCGTTTGCGGGTAGGTAGGTAGTTTGCCCCGAATCCTCGGTGATTGTTGCTCCCTCCAGAATGTTGGCGTGTTTGCGCTTGATTCCGACGGCTTGAGTCGTGGTTACGCGGATCTCACCGCTTGTGCTCACTGACTCCAGCAAATACGTAGATCCGGCATCGCCCTGTGGATCAACAAACGCGAGTGATTGGAGGCGCGGTGTTAGCCCTTCAGCTGTTGGTTGGAAGACACCTCCAGGAATGATCTCCCGGTTCAGCTTCGACCAGCTGTTATTAACTGAGCGGTAGAGATTGAAACCCAGATTGCCGTGGTCAAACAGCTGACGCCATTCAATGCGAACTCCTTCACCGGTGCTTTCCGCTGTTAGCGCAACTAACTCAATTTGATTCTGATTCGCTGGTACTGCTTCTGCTTCAACAAAGGCGGACACAATGGGAGTAGGCAAACCGGCGCAGAGCAGCGACGCGGTAATCGCCAGATTCAAGGATGCAGCGGTTGCACGTTTGAGAGAGCCGTTCATGCTGCAAAAAGTTTGGAGTGTGACAGCAAGGAGCGCAGCGAATCGACGCCGTTTGTATCTCGTTTGGTGGTTTTGGTCAAGTTGAGTGTGATCGACTCGCAAAGCGCCGCATGACTTGCCCCATCCTTAGAGCACAGTTCCCCAGTTGATAGGGCAAGCGAGGTAGAGAATTGAATTCACCGTTAACGCTGATTGTTGCCAGGATTGGATTCGGCCAGCGCTCACCAAGAGCCGCAAGAATACCCCAAGGTTTGCCCAGGTAGCTTGAAATCGGTGCAGAGTGACTTAATGGCGGCTGATTCACGGCAAAAGGTGCTGACCATTGCTGCAGTACGCTCACAGAGACCCATTCCGGCAGTCGCTTCACTTCTTCGACAAACGGAAAGCTACCGGCATCCGCTGATAGGAGTCTGTGGGCGAGGGCAATCGTTGTAGTGATCCAGCGGGCCCGGTTGGGCCGGTTTCCCAGGCAGAGTTCCCAGGAAAAATCTGTTGGAAGGGACTCCAGGACTGCGGCCACATCACAGAGCCAAAGAGGTCGCCAGGCCCCGTGTTTCAGTAAGTGAATCGCGATCAACGCCAGATGGTCTTCAGCGCCGAGAACACGGATCGGCTCATGGTTAAGTTCAATAAGAGATGAGCGCTCAAAAAGCGAATCTACCCGTCTCTCTTCCAGTTCAGGAAAACTCTTGTGGAGGTCAATCCAGCAGTCGCTTAGTTGCGGGTTTTCGGCCAGCTCCACCGCTCGCTTGTAGTCGGCCGGAGCGACGAGCAGATCCATGTCGCCGTGGGGTCGAATGGCACTGTCTGGATAGAACTGCGCGGCCGCCCATCCTTTGGCGAGAACGAGCGGGATGGAACTCTGGCGAAACGCTCGGAAGACTTTTACAAGTTTCTCTTCGGCGATCGCAGACTGTAGGGCCAAAAGCCGGAACGACTGCTGCAAGACAGCCGCTGAGGACGTGTCCCGGAGCCGGGTAGCTCGAATGCGTGACCAGCCCAGGCCAGCCGCACCGGAACCGCAGAGCAACGGGGTTACTTCATTGAGTTCCGATTCGTCGAGCGCGATGGCAGGTGGCGCTTCAGCGCGCCATGACCCGGCAAGTGCCGTAGCAACCAAGCGGCCCTTTTGTGTGTGGCGGTTGTGGGACATCAGTCAGAGGTCGGAGGTCAGAAGGCAGAAGACAGAAGACAGAAGACAGAAGACAGAAGAGTAGGTCACTTGTCGAAAGGATGCAATGAGAAATCAGAAATGGTAAATGGAAAATCATTGGTCATTGGTCCGGAAGGCAGAAGTCTTCTAACCTCTGACTTCTGTCTTCTGAGTTCTGACTTCTGTCTTCTGTCTTCTGTCTTCTGAGTTCTGACTTCTGCCTTCTGCCTTCTGCCTTCTGTCTTCTGAGTTCTGACTTCTGTCTTCTGTCTTCTGTCTTCTGAGTTCTGACTTCTGCCTTCTGCCTTCTGACTTCTGTCTTCTGTCTTCTGAGTTCTGACTTCTGCCTTCTGCCCTCTGCTGCCCGGCCGCTATCTTTCAGACAACCGCAGAACACGTTCAACTACATGCCTCGCATCAGGGCGAGCCCCTTTTAAAACCCTGGCGCGGGCCACAACGTGTTGTAGAGTCGCAAACGCCCGCTCAGGATCGCGCCGAGCTGACACTGTGTTGGCAAGCAGACCAAGTACACCTTCACCCGCAGACAGTTCGCGCGGCCTCCACTTCACCACATCCTTATACTGCGTCAACAAAACAAGTGAGACCGGAAGCGGTTTGGAACCTGATTGACCGCCAATCTCTTCTACGCGCACTTTTCTCTGACGATACGTCTCGCTGTCTCGCATCTCCAAAGGTTTGTGAAACGGATGAACCCGGCCTCTTGAATCAAACACAGCGTATTCGTCAGAATAATATGTTGCGCCGGCCTTCACCAGTTCGCTCACCAAAGTTGATTTGCCTGCCAGACTGCGACCCGGCACGACGATCGCTCTACCCTGCCAGCCCACAACACCTGCGTGGACAAACACCCGACGTGGGGCGAATTCGGCCACACGCAGTCGCAGATCGGATTCAAAGGCCTCGAACAGTTCATCGAGTTCAATCGACCGGGCTAGTCGCACATGATCCCCGTAAAGCAGGTTGAAACGCCTGAGGCCGGGTCGTGGGCCTTGACCACCAACAATGATTGAATAGAGGCGATCCACGACCGTGGCGGTAGAAGCTTCCCAGCCGGCCGGCAGATGTTGGCACACGCGTTCCAAGCCAACGGCGTTGTTTGCCCGGACGCCGATGCGCAAACCGTAAGTCTTTAGAGAAAGCCCTACCGCCCAGCCCAGGCGGTCAACTTTCTGCATTCAAGTGGAGGTAAATCGTAGTCTCGGTAATGTCATGTTTCGTTATCTGCGAATCATTATTATCAGCGCATTGTATCTGCCGCGATCGCAAGGCTATCGAGCCATACCGTACCGAACGCCGGACATGGCGATGTTGTGCAATTCTGTCTCTCGAGACTGAGTACCACGGCTCTGGTGGCAGGCTCAGTGGTGAACACAAACTTATCTGTGACCCATGTCTCGTTAGTTGTGCCAAAGGGTCGGGAGGATCCGAGCAAAGTCTTCGTATTTGCCGCGTCAACCACTTTAAGGAAAGGCAAGCCGCCAGTGACTAATTGTCGGCTCCTTGTAGCGAAGTGTAGCTCGTAACTACGCCCAGGCTCTACTGGTACCAGCTGCGACAGCAATACCCAGTCTGAGCCAGACTGGCCAGCAAAATCGACCTGCAGACTCTTACTCCCGGTATGTGGCGCCTCCGTGCTTTGCGAGAGCTGGACCGCACTCACAGCGGGCGGAATTCGCCAGCAAAACCCAGCTTCCTCCAGACTTAGCACCCCTTCAAACCCGCCGTCATAAACACTACCCTTGATTGCAGAGCCGGGGTCGACCGCCGATACCCGAAACGCCTCATCAAAAGCGTTGGCTGCGATCAATCTCTTCACCAGTTCGCGACGATCTTCATCGGGAACGGATTCAATTGAAGTAAAAACCTCCAGCGCCTTCTCCGAGTGACCGCGACGTGCGAGATATAAGGCTAATGCCACTTGCAACTTTGGCGAAGTAGCACCAGCCAATTGCTGGGCCAAGGCGACGTCGTTCCGCGACACGCCCCACGCAAGGTCCAACAGCGAAGGTGTGAGTTCCGGATTGCTGTTGGCTGCAAGGCGCAGATCACTAAAAGCCTCTTCATAACGACTTAGTCTCAGAAGCAGGTTACCTCTCTGCCAGCGAGGTTGGGCATAGTACGGCGCCAGCTCGACGGCATTATTTAGAGCAGGCAGCGCTCCGGACGCATCTCCGCTCTCTTCCCGAGCCATGCCCAATTCCAACCAGAGGTAATAGTCTCGAGGTCGAAGGGCTACAGCTTGCTCAAAGGCCGCAACGGACTCCGGGGCAGCCCCTGACGCCCTCATGAGGGCAGCGCGAGCGTAGTGGGCTTCAGCGTCGCGTTGGTTGAAGCGAACAGCTTCGTTGGCTAAGGGAGGACTTCGGAAAGCGGTGGCAGCGCGGACCAACAACTGGGCGAGGGCGGCACGGCCTGTAAACCAGATCCCGAAGACGCATGCGACAATTGCGAGCGAGGTTATCAGCAGGCGAGTTATCTGAGAATGGACCAAACGTGAAGGCATTGTGACGCAGTAAAAAGCGTGCCACTCACTTCTGAATGGCACGCTAGAGTTGAAACCCTGACAAGAATGAGTTTATGGATTACGCGGACTCGGATCTCCTCCTCGAACTGCCAAGGGGATAGCGAGCGCCATAAGGCCACCGCTCGTGATTAGGAAGACTGTGGCCGCATTGCCGATTCCTCCTCCTCCACCAGCTGCAGCACCAACGCCTGCACTCGCACCGGCGCCGGCGTTTGCGGCGGCACCTTGTCCTACGGTTGGGGCACTAGCTCCTGGTGGGAAGCAAGCATCAAGAACCCCGCCTGCTGCTCGATCCGTCTTACCAGCGCTTCCTGCTTGATCCGTGGTGATCTCGCCTTCTCCATTCCGGCGCGCAGTAACTATGACGCAGCCCACAATCAACTTGACTCGGATGTTGCCGTTATCGTCAAAATCAAGAGTGATCTGAGTATTGGGCGCGAGGTCAACGCTTCCCAATGCACCGAGGTTAATCGTGGCGCCTGTGTCGGCGGGCGTTTGAATTGTTGCGCCCGTAAGGATCGTAGCTCCAGTCTGCGCACTGGCACCATTTACAGTAATCGGCTGATTGTTGGTGGTAACCAATCTAGCGACGATGATGTTTTGTGGGAGGGCCGCCGTCGCGCTTGCGGTGGTTGGTTCTGCAAAACCGATCTGAACTGAGATTTGGACGATCGCAAAAACGAGGAAGGCGGCTAGTGCTTTAAGAGCTTTCCGGGGTCGTGTGCTCATAGACGCAGGTCCCTTCGGTAGTAACGCGATACGAGTTGTGAAATCGAATTGCTTCTAAAACGGCGGCAAGTTTACTTCTTGAATGAATCAGCGGTCAATCTTTTTCGTCAAATGCGTGGTGTCATAGACTGGCTTGGTCAACTAGTCAGTACCACCACGCGGTAGCGGGTGGGTCCCGGTCGGATCATAAAACATTAAGGGGGTCATCCGTCTAGGTGAACCAAGGAAATCCTACACACGGCAGTGTGTAGTGTTCTTCAGATCCAACCTACAAAGACGTGCCACCCCCCTTCTCTTTTTCAACAATACCAACTCAGAAGACGGGTGACATTCAGAACCCTCACCTGCACCCGTCCTCAATTTCGATGAAGCTTCTGAGTCGGGAATGTTGAAGAAAAATAGGGGGCGGCGTTCGTTTAGTAGGTAGGATCTGAAAAGCACTACACACTGCCGTGTGTAGGATCCCTTTCCAACTGCCGTGTGTAGGATCTATCTTTTTGACACCCGTCATCGCTTCAAATACTGTTTCGAAAACTCCTCAGCCATCTTAGGATTCAGACGCTTCAAAATGTTGTACTCCTCCAGAGTCCCCTTACGATCACCCAACGCCGCATATGTGACAGCCAGGTTGAAGTGCGCGTCAGCCGAATTCGGCTGCAGTCTGATCGCGGTCTTGAACGCAGTCGCCGCCTCCTGATACCGCTTGAGGCGAAAGTACACCGTACCGAGATTGATGTTCGTTTCTGCATTATCAGGGCTTAGCTGCAGCGTTCGGTTGTACGCCCCGATCGCCCGCTCAAATTGCTGCGCGCGATAAAGCGCCGAACCAAGGCTGTTGTAGGCGTCCACAAAATCTGGCTTAAGTCTCACAGCTTCTTCCAGAGCCGTTATCGCATTGGCAAAACGATCGGAATTGAAATAAGCGATCCCCAAATTGTAGTTAGCCTCGGGAAAGTTTCTCTGGGCCTGCAGGGCTCTGGTGAGAACCTGAATTGCAGGTTGAGGCGAACCCAGTTTGATATAAGCGGATCCCAGATTATTCAACGCCTTCGCATAATCCGGTTTTATGCGAATTGCCTCTTGATATTCGACAATGGCTTTCCGATAGAACTCAATGGCCTTCTCAGGCGTGCTGTTATCGCCGATCTTCACGTACGCATATCCCAGGTTGTTGTGTGACACAGCGTTGTTTGGCTGCAACCGAATTGACTTCTCCAGTTCACTCACAGCTTCCGTATACCGGTCTAACGCAATAAGCAGACTCCCAAGGTTCGTAAGCGCTTCAGCGTAATTGGGCCTCAGCTGGATCGCTCGCTGATAGGCTATCGCGGCCTCGTTGTAGCGGCCCGACATGTAGAAGGCGTTGCCTAGATTGTATTGTCCATCGGCAAAATCAGGTTTCAGCTTTGTACTTTTTTGAAAGGCGGAGAGTGCCTCTGTGTAGTTTTCAGTTATGTAATATGCAGCGCCGAGATTGTTGAGTGTTTCGGGATCTTCTGGTTTTAACCTCACCGCACTCATAAACGCCTCAATAGCTGCTGGATAGCGTCCCGCCTTGTAGAGGCTCGCGCCCAGATTGTTGTAAGCAACGGCATCGCGCGGTTGCTGCTGCACCGCTTTCTGTAGAGCGTTGATCGACTGATCTGCTTTTCCGAGTTTGTCGTAGGCAAAACCGAGATTACTAAACGCTGTTGGATGGTCGGGCTGCAGCTTAACAGTCTGCTCATATGCGGTTGCGGCCTCCTGAAAACGACCCAGAGTCAGGTAGGTATCCCCGAGGGCATTGACCGCTTCGGCCCAATTTGGCTTGAACTCAGTTGCCTGCTTAAAAGCTTCCAGCGCGTCTTCGGTCTTGTCCATTGCACTGTAGGCGATCCCCAAATTAAAGAATACATCCGGGTCGTTTGCTTTTAGTGCGAGCGATTTAGTAAAGGCTGCAGCGGCCTGCGGATTGTCACCCCTCGTGAAATGGGCAGCGCCAAGGTTGTTGTAGAGCACAGGATCGTTTGGAGTCAGCTTGAGGGCGTTCTGGTAGGCCTCTATAGCTTGAGCGTACTGACCCAGATCGTAGTAGGTGTTGCCCTGGTTTTTGAAGGCTTCTGCTTTGTCACTATCAGACAGACCTGTGCTGGCCACATCGCCGGTTACCGGGCGCGTGCCAGGCCGAGGTCTTGGGCGTCGGCGATCGGGAGTATTGCGGGCGACCTCAATTCTGACTGGTGGTTTAGCTGGTCGCTTAACTATCAGCATCGCGGCCCCACCGACGACGTCTCTGGCGCGTTGAGGCCGTTTAAAGATAATGGCGGCGCCACCAATAATGTCCTGTCCTTGAAATGCCGCCGCACCTCCGGTCTGAGGTGCGAGCGCGTTGACGAGAACCCGATCGAGTCCACTCCAATGGAGCACGAGGGCAAGAGTCAACGCGAGAGTTGCGAACCGTAATTTGCTACGCATCAGTGGAACTGCTTGCTTTCTTTGCTTCAGCCTGGGCGCCTCATACCCTGCTCGTCTGAATTTTTAGGTCGAAACCGAAGAACCGCCGAACTAAAGAGACTGTGTCAAAACAATAGATCCTACACACGGCAGTGTGTAGTGCTTTTTAGATCCCACCTACAAAGAGGCGCCACCCCCCCTTTCTTTTTTTTCAACAATACCAACTCAGAACACGGGTGACACTCAGAAGCTCAGCAATTCCGATGGAGCTTCTGAGTCGGCAACCTTGAGATAAGAGAAGGGGTGGCGTCCGTCTGGTAGGTAGGATCTGAAAAGCACTACACACTGCCGTGTGTAGGATTTTGTTGTTGGTTCGTGTACAGGTTTTTGACACAGTCTCTAAAGGCGGTGGTTTCCTTCTGATTCGCCTTGTGCCTTCAAAGTACTAGTACCGATAACGACGATGACAGTGAAGGCCAGAGCGTTGATGAACAGGTGGAGGCCAAAATCCACCAGGCTGTGCACCGCCACACCGATCATCGCCAGTGCAGCTCCAAAAGCCGCGGCGCGTCGAAACCCGTTATCGCACCACATGTTCAGTTTTGTCTTCCTGAAGACCGCGACCATTAACCACACTCCAATCACAGATCCTGCCAGCCCGCCACTCGCCAACAACTCCAGATAATCGTTATGCGCCTCCTGAGGAGTCATAGTGCCGGACGCGTCGTGAAAAGTCGGGATTGCCGCCCAGTATCCGCCCAGTCCGACGCCGGTTAGCGGGTGCGCGCTGAACATTTTCCATGTAGCGCGCCAGATCTGGCCGCGGCTCACGTTCTGCCTCGATTCTGCTGCTGCGGCATCGAATTCCTGACTTGAATGCTCCAGCCTGGCAGCAAGTCGGTCACCTCCCATCCAAAGCGTTCCGAGCGTGAGGCCAAACAAGAGAATTGCCAACAACAGCACTCGAGCCGGCCATAAACGCAAGAACCTTAGTAGTGAACCCTCCTCACTGCCGCGCGCCGGATGAAGTGAGGGAAAGATCAACGCGGCACTCAGGACCTGGGCCATCATCGCCAGCAACCCTCCACGGGAGTTGCACAAAACCAGTGAGGTCCAAATAGGCAATAAGGCTCCCAGGTAGATCAACCCTCGGTCACGCTTCACGCCGCCGCCGAGTACCAGACCCAAGGTCAATCCAAATCCCATCTCCATCAGAAAAGCAAAGTGATTCTTATTAATAAATTGACCATAGCCCTGATCAACTTGCAGCAACGGTAACCCGAATCCCAACTCTCTCTGTGTCGTCTGTCTGAGAATGCCGAATACCGCGCTCACGACAGCTACAGCAATCAGCACATGTGCCAGGGATCTCAGGCGGGACTCAGTGTTCGCATACCGAAAGAGCAGAATGCCGGCGATGATCAGCCCCAACAACTGCAGCGCGAAGAAACGCGTGGCAAAAGGATCCGCGCTGATTGCATTCCAAGCTCTAAGTTCAATCCCTGGGGTTGTTGAACCTAACGGGATCGTTTGAATAAACGCGAAGACAGTGAGCAGGATGGCCGACAAAATAATCTGGCCGCCCCCGGTGACCCAAGTGTTGTTCCGGTACCCATCTATCAGGCCAACTATTGCGCCTGCAAACAGGCAACAGATAAAGAAGGCTTTCCACCAGAATTCCGAGCTGCCGTAGGGCACCGCGCTCAAGACAAGGATCAAAGCAACCCAGCCATACGCGATGCGCCCAAGCACACGTGACGAGCGCTTGCCGGTAGCCTGCACTCCCGATTCTGGAAAGACGCCGGCGCGAGCTTCGGTAATCACCCAGCGACACCTCCGGTTTTGACTGCAACTCTCAAATCGCCCTTCGGAGCCGTGGCTATGACGTTGGACAACACTCTTTCAGCAGCGCTCGAAAGCTCCTGACGAAAGATGCCACTGAGGTAATTTGTATCGATCAGCAACGGTGCACTATTGAACCGCCGGTACAGGTTCATCCATCCCAGTGAGGTTCCATTCCGTGAGAGGGGGAGGCGCAGAGACCAGAAATCGCGTGAGCCTGTCACCTCTTCACCTGCAACTGACGGATGTTGCCATCGCCAAAAGATCTTCCCGTCCTGCAATCCAATGCTCGTAGACGGATGTTGATGGCGCGTGGAAAGAATAGCCTGTTCACTGAGATCTATACGCCCCGGATCAAGTTGCACCGTGGCGTAGGCGAACTCTTCGAACTCCAGCATTTGCCGCACGGCAAGGAAGAGTTCGTCGAGACTTGAGGCTTTTGCCAGGGCCAGGCTGGCACGGCGGATACGGATGTTGTTGGCAACGCGAATTCTGCGGTCACCGACTGTCCGTTTCACACCGGCCTTGATTTCATCCACTTCGTGATAGCGCAGGTGGCCCAGAGCAACGATGACGGCCACGGCAAACACGAAGAGAACGAGCCCTGTAACCGGCGAAGATGTCTTAGTAGAGATCGCCGCCAACAGTCCGAACGCAGCGCAGACGGCATATAAAACGAGCACTACATGTCGCTGTGACCAGCCACGCGCCAAGAGCATGTGATGGATGTGCTCGTTGTCTCCTTGAAACAGCGGTCGTCCGCCAATCATCCGACGCGCCAGGGTCATTCCCGTATCAACCACCGGCAATCCAAACGCGAGGATTGGTGTGATCACTGCCACGGCAGTTGTGGCCTTTTGTGTTCCGAGTACCGAAAGGGCGGCCAGGATAAAGCCGACAAATAATGCGCCTGAATCCCCAAGGAAGATTGAAGCCGGATTGAAGTTATATCGCAGGAAGCCAGTGAGCGTGCCGCACAGAACCAGGGTCACGACGATCGTCAGAGGGTTCTCGCCCGCGAGTGACACCACAAGAATTACAAGCGAGGAGAAAAGCGCGGCGCCCGACGCAAGGCCGTCCACACCATCGATTAGGTTGAATGCATTCGCGATACCGACAAGCCAAATCGTAGTGACGAGAAAGGCAACTACTGGTGGCAACTGGATACTACCGATGAAAGGAATTGCCAGAACCTCAATTCTACCGCCCATCGAATAGAACAACGCAGCGATGAATCCCAGCACGACGAACTTGACTGTGGCGTTCAGACCACGCAGGTCGTCGTAGATACCCAGGCAAAGAACCAGCGTTGCGGGGATGGCAATTAAAAGCATCTCGGGAATGCGTTCGCTGAGCTTCTGTGTGAGGAGGTTGTCAACCAGGGGTAGCGCTGAGAATGCGACCAGGACAGAAGCGAACACGGCGATGCCGCCGAGACGCGGCACGGCTCTACTGTGAATCCGCCGCTGCTCGCTGGGGAAATCAAGCAGATTGAAACGCTGACAAAGGCGTCTTACTAACGGGGTGATCGTCAGAGAAGCAATCGTGGCGATGAGAAAGACAGCCAGATAGGTGTTCATATAAGTGTCGGGGGGCTATGGGTTGGGGTTAGTGGGTTGTAGTTAGTTGTTAGTGGTTTATTGTTAGTTGCGAGTCAGAGAGGAGACGAGACAATTTCCATTTGTCATTTCTCATTTCTCATTTCGTTCTCTGTGGCTCAAATTCTCTCTGTGTCTTTCTGTGGTGAGGTTTTTACCACCGAGGCACAGAGCAGAACGGAGCCACAGAGGACGAAATGAAGAATGAAAATCTAGGGTGCTGGGCATTACTCCGGCACGTTTCGAGGCTTATTCGTTGGTTATTCCTTGCATCAGGCAATCTTTTCTGCCGCTTCAATCTCCGGTCGGGTATCGAGGCGCTCTTCCAGCAGCCGGATCAGTCGAGGGACAATTACATCCTTCGAGAATCGAGCCGCAATGGATGGATCGCGGCTGGCGAAGGGTGCTCGCGAAGCCGTTCGAATATGCACAATTACCGAGTCCACATCTCCGTGCCTGGAGGAGTAACACGCGTGAACCGATCCGATCTCCCTGGCAACGTCAGCGATAGAGCTTTTCTCGGGACCGATGTAGACCAACGGTGCGCCGACGGCGAGCACGTTGTAGATCTTGCTCGGATGAATCACACCGACGAATGCCTCGCCCATCACCGCCACGTGTAGATCTCCGGCCGAGAGCGACCCAGCCAGCTGGTCCAATGGTTGATACGGCAAAACCGTGATGTTCGCCAACTGGTGGCGCTCCGCAAACGCAATGACCTTTGCCTGCTCGCTGCCTCCGCCCACAAAACAGAAGGCAATGTTGTGATCGTTCTCGAGAATGCGCGCAGCCTTGAGTAACGTATCGAGCGGATGGCAGGGGCTGTGATTCCCCGAATACATCACTACAAACTTGTCAGATAAACCATGTTCCGCCCTAAACGCCTCCCTGCCTGCCATATCAAAGCCAGTAACTTCATTTAGCGTCCACGGCGAGATCACCGCTATGCGCTCTGGTGTAATTCCCTTTTCGCAAAGCCGTGCCCGCATGAACCGGTCTAGAGCTATGACTTGTTCTGCCTGCCGCAGACTGTATTTCAGCATGCGTTCGAGGAGTTTGGCTGACCAGGAACCAGCCTTGAGCCAGCCGGCCGCGATTGCCTCATCCGGATTCAGATCCATCACCCAAAAGTAGAAGCGGCCGCCACGCAGTTGCACAAAAAGCGCGCCAAGAACGGAGATCAAGGGTGGTGATGTCAACGCGATGACAACATCAAAGCGACAGCTGAATAGAAGCCGCAAGGTACAGGCCAGCAAGAAACTGAAGAAATTGAGTGCCCTTCGCCATCTGGTAGTTTTGCCTAAAGCCAGGCTGGGGATCCTTTGGATCTCGATCCCGTTCCAGTGTTCGTGTTTGGGAAAGCGTACCGTGGGGTCGTCGTACCCTCGATTCCCGGTGATCACGGTGACGTCGTGACCGCGTTCGGAAAGGCAGACAGCAAGACTGGTCAGCTGTTGAGCCGTGGCCATCACGTCGGGATGGAAGCACTGGTTTAGGAGAAGGATACGCACTCTCTCAGGAAAGGCTATTGGTCAGTAGGTCAGTGAAAGAGCCTATCGGTCATTGGTCACAGGAAAACCTACTGGTCATTGCTCATTGGTCATTTCATTTCAGGACATACGCCCTAATAACTATGTGAATCAATCTCATGGACCAACGAAATACTACACACGGGCAGTGTGTAGTTCGTTCAGATCCTACCTACGAGAGGAACGCCACCCCCCTTTCTTATCTCAACGTTACCGACTCAGAAGCTTCATCAAAATTGCGGAGCTTCTGAGTGTCACCCGTCTTCTGAGTTGGTATTGTTGAAAAAAAGAGGGGGGGTGCGCGTTTTTGTAGGTGGGGTCTAAAAGCACTACACACTGCCGTGTGTAGGATCCATTTTTTTGACACAGTCTCTGCCGCGTGTAGGATTTAGTTGATTCACCAAGACGGATGACCTCCTTAGTCTTTCACACAACCTCTAAGGCCTATGATGTCGAGTGTGATATCCGTAACCAATGACCACTGACCAATGACCAATGCCCAATGACCACTGACTAATGAGCAATGACCAATGACCATTGACCAATGACCAATGACCAATAGGTTCCTTTAACTGGTCAATGAGCAATGAGCACTGACCACTGACCAATAAACTTTTCCGCTAGCCCAATTACCAACAACCAATATTTCTTCATCCCACTGCCAACTTGTCGCGGAAGTAGGCGACGGTTTGTTCCAGTCCCTCACGCAGCGCAATAGTCGGCTCCCATCCCAGCAATGACTTGGCGCGCGAGATGTTAGGCTGACGTTGTTTTGGATCGTCTGCCGGCAATGGCGCATATGTGACACCTGACTCCGAGCCGCAGATCTGCACTACTTCCTCCGCTAGTTGCTTAATCGTGAATTCGCCCGGATTGCCCAGATTTACTGGCTCAAAAATGTCATATGCCCTCATCAGCCGAATCAAACCTTCTACCAGGTCGTCTACATAACAGAACGAGCGCGTCTGATCTCCCTCGCCGTACAGTGTCAATGGGTGATTGCGAAGCGCTTGAACAATGAAGTTTGAGACCACACGCCCGTCGTTTTCCAGCATCCGTGGTCCATAGGTGTTAAAGATGCGTGCAATACGGGTGTCAACGCCATTCTGCCGGTGATAGTCCATCATCAGGGTTTCGGCAATGCGTTTTCCTTCGTCGTAACAGGAACGCACGCCGATTGGGTTAACGTTACCCCAGTACTCTTCCGGTTGTGGATGGACGAGTGGATCGCCATACACTTCCGACGTTGATGCCTGCAGGATGCGGGCGCGCACTCTTTTGGCCAGGCCAAGCATATTAATCATGCCCATAACGCTGGTCTTCACCGTCTTGACCGGGTTGTATTGGTAATGGATTGGCGACGCAGGACACGCGAGATTATAGATTTGATCGACTTCGAGCAGGATGGGCTCGATGACGTCGTGTCGGATCAACTCAAAGCGTTGATTGTCCAGGAGGTGAAAGATGTTCTCCCGCCGACCGGTAAAGAAGTTGTCGAGGCAAAGAACCTCGTGCCCTTCGTTAAGGAGTCGTTCGCAAAGGTGCGAACCAATGAATCCGGCGCCACCAGTGATTAGAATACGCATATGTTAGTTAGTTGGTCCAAGTATGAAAACGATCCTACACACGGCAGTGTGTAGTGCTTTTCAGATCCTACCTACCAGACGGACGCCGCCGCCTCTCTTATCTCAACGTTGCTGACTCAGAAGCTTCATCGAAATTGAGGACGGGTGAAGTTAAGGGTTCTGAATGTCACCCGTCTTCTGAGTTGGTATTGTTGAAAAAGAGAAGGGGGGGTGGCAAGTCTTTGTAGGTTGGATCTGAAGGAACTACACACTGCCGTGTGTAGGATTTGGTTGACTCCAACTGAGCACTGACCAACTGACCAATGACCAATATGTATTTCCATGGCTTAACCAGTGACCAATCTTGTTTTAGACCGAGACTCTCATTTCATGTTCCGTGTTCGCGGGCGTTGGCCTTCCTCCAAATCAGCATGCACCATTTCCTTGATCAGCTCATGGAACGTGTACGACGGCTGCCATCTGAGAACTTGCTGATCCCATAAGGACTGCGGGGGTGAAACCGCGTGGTCTCGGTCTGCGGTACCTCCGCTACTTTCCCGAACATTTCACTCGAGCCCGCAAAGTAAAATCGACATTCTGGTTGCAGTTCTCGCAACGCTGCCAGCATATAGTGTGTGCCGTTAATGTTTACATTGAGTGTAGAGAAGCCGTCGGCAAAACTCTCGGCTACGAAGCTTTGGGCGGCGAGGTGGTAGCACTCATCGAATTTGTTCCGGCTCATCACATGAAAGATGCTGGGGTAACTTTCGAGGCTGGCGGAATGTAGCGTTATTCGGTTCAGCAGGTGGGTAATTCGTTGCGTTCGGTTTTCCGGCGCCTCGAGGGCAACCCGCCGCACCATGCCATGCACCTCGCAACCCAGATCAAGCAGCAACTCGGCAAGGTAGCTACCATCCTGCCCGGTTATTCCTGTTATTAAAACTTTCTTAGGCATCAATCAAAACCGCAGAGTAGCACTGATCACGAACTCCGCTTATTGGTCATTGGTCATTGGTCATTGGTCATTTCTCATTGCTCGTTGGCCTATGCATGGCGATGCTTCGACTCTTGCATCTAGTGAAAATTTCGAGAGCTCGCCCAAGGCTTGAACTATTTGCAGTGACTTGGCAAGAATGCGGTCGCCTCACCACCATGACTACCAGCATAAATTCACAAGATCGCGCGGATGACCTTCAAGACCGTCTGATCAATTTCGCCGTGCGAATAATCAAGCTAGCGGCCTGCCTGCCAAGTAACCCAGCGGGCAGACATATAGCTGGTCAAATTCTACGGTCGGGAACGTCACCGGCGCCAAACTATGGTGAGGCACGAGGAGCCGAAAGCCGCGCAGACTTCATTCATAAATTGAGAGTTGTTCTTAAGGAGCTCAATGAAACCATGGTCTGGTTGCGCGTGATAGAACGCTCTAACATGCTCGACCCGGTTTCCGTTTCAAACATCATTATTGAGAACCAGGAACTATCGCGGATCTTTGCGTCTTCCATAAAGACGGCCGATTTTAGATCACCCCAAAAACACGACGTTCGGAAAAAGTGACCAATGACCAGTGACCAATGACCAATGACCAATTTAGAGAGCTTAGGTTACATTCGGACCTCTGCCCGTCTTTGGTTTGCGGGTCACTTGATTCCCAATGTAAAGTGAATCCATCCTCGTCTTCAAAAAGCACGAAATAGCATCTCCTGGGGTACACACGATCGGCTCGTTTTCATTGAATGAGGTGTTCAGTACAACTGGCACGCCCGTCAACTTGTGAAACGCCGAGATCAACTCGTAGTAGCGCCTGTTCACCTCTCGTGAAACGGTTTGCAGACGTCCCGAACCATCTACGTGTGTGACTGCGGGAATCTCTAAACGTCGCTCCGGTCGCACTTGATAGACCATCAACATGGTTGGCGCCGGGTGATCTTGCTCAAAGTAGTCGGCCGTGTATTCCTCCAGTATTGACGGAGCAAACGGTCGAAAAGGCTCTCGTTTCTTGATTCGCTCATTCAGGATCTCTTTCATCTCGCTGCGACGGGGATCGACAATGATCGATCGGTTCCCCAGCGCTCTTGGACCAAATTCCATTCGCCCTTGAAACCAACCCACAACCAACCCGTCCGCGATGTCTTTGGCCGCAGATTGCACCAGGCCGTCATCGTCGTGAGTCGTGTATTCTAGACCAAAGCGATCAAGCTCTTTTTGGACTTGGTCGTTGCTGAATGCCGGGCCAGTGTAAGCCCCGTGCATAACTGTTCCACGATTCTGATCAAGCACGCAGTTGTAGATTTCGAAGCACACGCCCAAAGCTGTGCCACTATCTCCGGCGGCCGGCTGAACAAAAACTCTTTTGAATGGCGTGTTGAGGAGGATCTTTCCATTCATCACCGAGTTGTAGGCGACACCTCCAGAGAGTCCCAGGTCTGTCAGCCCGGTTTCATCGTGCAGTTCGCGAAGAGTGTGAAACGATACCTCTTCCAATCTCAGTTGCAGGCTGGCTGCGATGTCGCGGTCACGAGCTGTGATCTCAGTTCCCGGCTGACGAGGTGCACCAAAGCTCCTGGTGAACTCGTCTGAAAAGATTCGGCCAATCACGGGCGAGCCACCGTCCCAAGACATCTCGACACCTTCGTTGTGGTGCCGGAAGAAATCAAGGTTCAGCGCAAACCCGCCGTTATTGTTTGTGAGGATGATATCTCGAAACGCGTCGATGAACCGGGGCTCGCCATACGGGGCCAATCCCATCACTTTTCCCTCATCGCCGTAATGGGGGAAGCCGAGGAATTGCGTCGTCGCCGTATAGAGAATTCCGGTGGAGTGCGGGTATTCGACCTGGCCGAGGATTTGAATGCGGTTGCGCTCTCCCCTGGCCCACATGGTGGAGATGAAATCGCCGAAGCCATCGATCGAGAGCAGAGCGGCGCGGTCGAATGGCGAGACATAAAACGAGCTGGCCAGGTGTGCAAGATGATGTTGAATGTTGTGGAACTCTGCCCGAATGGTCGCCGGTTCCACGTTTAATGTGTTGGCCAACACGTCCCTGAGGTTGCGAATCTTCGCAGCATTGCCGAGCCGATCTCTGATTTGGCTAATAAGCCCGCGGGCGCTGTGACCATTTCCATTTTCACCCGCTTGAAGCGTCAGAGCTTCCTCGAGTTCGCCGACTGCGACAGCTGCTGGTGCGTCCTTTTTTGTTTTTAGCTGACGAGATGTGGCCTGGCGGGCTGCGCGTCCTGCGGCGAAGAGTAGTTTTTTGTGCAAATTTGCGGATGGATCCCGGGAGATACCGATGTGGTCCACATCTGAGATATCGATTCCCGCAGCCGTCAGGCAGTATTTCACTGCGGCAGTTGGGAAGCCGGCGCAGTGCTTGACGCGATTGAACCGTTCTTCTTCGGCGGCGGCTAAGATCTCACCATCTTTGATGAGCGCCGCAGCGGCATCTCCGTGGTACGCGTTTATTCCGAGGATGTACATCTTTACAGGTTTTGTTGGTGGTTCGTTGTTAGTTGGTTAGTGGTTCGTTGTTCGTGGTTAGTGGTTCGTTGTTCGTGGTTAGTGGTAAGTGTTTAGTGGTTCGTCGTTAGTGGTTAGTGGTTAGTGGTTAGTGGTTCGTCGTTAGTGGTTAGTGGTTAGTGGTTAGTGGTTCGTCGGGAGTGGTTAGTGGTTCGTCGTTAGTGGTTAGTGGTTAGTGGTTAGTGGGTAAAAACATTTTCCATTTCTCATTTCTCATTTTCCATTTTCCATTTTCTCTGTGTTCCTCTGTGTCTCAGTGGTAGCGCAGCCTCCTCAACACAGA
>Ga0209431_10000961_pt1 | contig 24081 bp, 19 predicted proteins | sample RifCSP13_3_FD_184021 | JGI IMG/M metagenome (GOLD analysis project Ga0209431, IMG submission 184021) | Soil microbial communities from Rifle, Colorado - Rifle CSP2_sed 13_3 (SPAdes) (version 2) | ecosystem: Environmental > Terrestrial > Deep subsurface > Rock core/Sediment | place: Rifle...
ACAATATCAGATCATTATTCAGTGCCCGTTTCAGTAATTTCAATTCTTCATTCAAATTGGTTGTCCTGATTGACACTTATGAAGATAAAGATGGTTCAACCTTGTGTCAGGCATTTGTTGTTTTGTAATTTTACCCCTTAAAACTATCTCAAACTCATCTTTGTATTAACCAGAGTAACCACATTTCATTGCATAAATCAACACTTTTCTATTTATTTAGGTTTAAATACCTAGAACAATTTCACTCCAAATATCTCCCGTGAAAAAATAAGAAACTACCCAGTAAAATATTCTGGCACTCAGTTATGACCCTAAAATTCCAAAGCCTTAAATACAGCATTTAAAACCTCTTGAAATCTTCTTTATACATGAACACAAACAAACCATCGCCACCAAACTAGTTGGGTGGATAGAATATAGTGATCATACAAAAGCGGAGCGGTTGATCCATAATAATAGACCCTTATAAAAGGTGTTTGATTATTCCATTTTATCCATAAACCATTTCTATTCTTATTGTCTCACAAAGAATAATCTCTTTTAAGAAGAATTTTCTCTCCAATTGCCTACTTCCTTAAAAAGAAACTATTTTTTGCCTACATCCATAGCTCAAAGACCTTAATTCCTATGCCTTTTCTATCAATTAAGCAAACCTTGCCATAGAAGGTCTTTATCTCTTTGTATCTCTCTTGCCTTCTATCTTACTTCTCCCACCGCTATCTCACCCAAGCCAAACCCTTAAGCCTTCCCTCCGCCTCATTATACTTCTGCTTGTAAGCCCAATCTTCATGAAGCATTGAAATAAACTCCCTTCCACTCCTCACCAGCTTCCCAGCTATCAAAAAAACTCTGCCTTATCCGCTTGTCCATTCTCTTCATATCCTTTTCATTGCTTTATCAAGAAATGTTAAGTCAACATAACCTACTGGAGGTCTTTTTATGTAACCCAGCTTCATCATAAGAGAGAGGATTTCTTCCATAGCCTTCTTATTCCGGATGGCTTCCACATCTGGCTTGTTTACATTCAGGGCCTTACGGATAAATCCAGCATTAATGCAGATGTAGCGGGAAGCTATCTGGGCAGACTCATCTGGGTTTTCTTTAACAAATGTAACCCCGCGTACAAATGCTCTAACGACCTTTTGTGTCAGATCGGGAGAAGTTTCTTTAAGCTCCATAGTTGTTGTTAAAGAGCATCCGGGAGCCCCTTTCCATACATCCCCCGTTCTTTTTACGACGGTTCCGATGCCTAATGCTTCCATCATTGTTGCATAAGGTTCCACCATTGAAGCCGCGTCTGCTCCTCTACCAAAAAGGGAAATAATTGCTCCATCACCAGAGGGAAGCCTAATAAGCTCAACGTCTTTCCATCCTAGACCTTCAATGAGTGCCATTGCAGTTAGGTCTTTCATGCCTCCACGTAATGGAATGGCAACTTTTCTCACCTTTGAAGTGCTTATTTCCTTTCGAACAACTATGACAGCTTCTTCAAAACCTGAGCCACAAATCAATACAAGAGGTGTATCCTTATCTTCTGCGGCAGCAACTCTTGTCCATGGAATTACCGCAAAGTGGCTTTCACCACTTACAAGTTTATGAGGAACCATCCATGCTGTAGGTTCGATATTTAAATTAACATTAAGACCTTCTTCTTTGAAAAAACCCTTTTCGTATGCAACATATGCTGGCATCTGACAGACTCCCCTTAGTAGAGAAAAAGAAACCTTATTCACTATTAAATCCTCCTTCTCGCTATTTTGCCCTAGATTTTTTGCGCTACTATTATGAAATTTCCGCCCACTCGATGACCCATTTTGTATTTATTGAAATGTTCACAATGTATTGCTAGCCACTTAGGTGGGATCATCCTATCCCCCGCATTGAGAAAAAAGTTGTAAAATCTAGTATTAAGAATTCTAAATCCGATCTTCTGTAGCTTATCCGCTACTTCAGTACAAGCATAGATTTGATATTGATCATCGCTATCAGTTGGTTTTCTAATCATGTGCAATGTCTTATTCAAACACCAATTTATTTTAAGTAGTAAACTGGCTCGATTTGTGAAGGTAATAATTGCAAAGCCATTTTTACGTAGAACCCGATAGGCCTCTTGAAAAAACTTATCTGGTGATGATAAACAACCTGCTAATGAAACAGCTACAATACCATCTGTAGTGTTATCAAAAAAGGGAAGAAATTCTGCCTTGGCGGTTGTAAATGTTAGTCTATTCACTATGCTATGCCAAAGGAAACGCTTATTAGCAAACTCTATCATTCTTGTATCATGATCTACCCCGATTACAGATAATCCCATCTCAGATAATTTTACTGCTAAATCTCCTGTACCACACCCAATATCAAGCCACAACTCATTTGGTCGACTTATTTTAGAGCAGGTATCTTCTACAAGTTCACTACCATGCTTGAATATAAAAGCTTTATTATTTCTTTTTGAGGATTTATAAATATCACTCCATTCCTCAGGATCAAATTTTTCTTTGAATTTGGAGAATTGCTCTGACATATATTGTTATTCCATTTTTTGCATATACTGTTTATATCACCTTAAAATACAGTCTAATGTCTAGCAGTTATGTGCGGTAAGCTCAGCAAAAAAAGATAATTTGACATTCCCCATTGATTTGCTTCTTATGCTACGTTTTCCAAATCACTGGCTTTTCGTTTTTACGGAGCTAAATCTCCTCTTCTTTGGCTAACAATACCTTAAAATACTCTTATATTTCCGTAACCTCATTTTTGGATTTACCAAAAACTGTTAGGGTAAATTTTCCACGCTCCAGACAACCAATATTGAAGGGAACTAATCCTTTTCCTGTTTCAGGCTTGAAGAATAAATGCCGTACAATTTACTTGGTTCATTAAATGAGCTTGCCTTTGTTTTTATATTTGTTGAATAAAAAAACTCTATACATGGTCAGCCTTTATGTCCCTGTTCTCTATTGAGATGTTCCATCAGGGACTTGGGATAAGTCGGTGAGCTAATTCTTGGATTAACTTCGGCGAGGAAGTGCTTGAACTCTCCTGTTCCTGGATTAAAGTACTCTCCGAAATCAAAGCCAACTACTCCACAATATCCTTCTGCTTGTAACCATCGGGACAATTTGTATGCCGAGAGCAGAATGTCCTTTAAGGCCTTAACGCTTGAGGACAAATATTGCCATCCTGCGCTAGATTGTCACTCAAAATCTGGTCAGTAACGCTAACGCATAGTATCCTGCCGTCGTCCGGGAGGACTTCTTCGAGTTTTCTTGAAACTCTTTATCAAACTCCATGTTTACACATGCTTTATATTCAAATAATTTCGTAGTTTTCTATCATATGGGTCGGGAAAATTCAGAAGCTCCGTTAAAATTAAGGCAAGCGAGATTATAACAATTATGGCAGCACATATAAGAAGGAATGGGTTTATGTTATGTCCTGAAACCAAACCAACAAACATAGAAATTCCAATGAAAATGACAACAAGGATATGTGGCCAAAGCAAGGTCTGATATCTGGGTCTTTCTTTCACTTTTGAGGTTAATGCATATGGCACTCGGCGGTTCAATATCACATCAAAGAAGGCTGAAAACATATACGGCCATTTTGCATAGTGTAACAATACCGCTCTCCAGTGGATTCCCAATTCCGCACGCCAATCTAGATAGAATCGCTGTCTATAGAATCCACAAATTTGTATAGCCAAGCATAAAATAGCAAGCCTTGGTAGAGTGGAGAAAGATACCACTTTTGGTGTGATCCCTGTCGCAAGCATGAAAACTAAAATTACAAGACCGGTAAAAATGAGAAAACTTTTATATAAGTAATTAAGACCATGTAAAACGCTAATAATACGCTTCGTTAGGGGTAAGTTCATTGATAACTGTGAATGAATACGAAACGCTATATCTAAACCAGAACGAGCCCAACGGAGTTGTTGAGTAAGGTATCCATTCCAATCTACAGGTGCCAAGCCTCTAGCGAGAATTTTCGGGACATAAACTCCTTTCCAACCATGTCCTCGATAAAGTAGCGTGAGTAAAATATCGTCTGCATCGTGGGGTGCAAGACCACCTACTTCCTTCAAAGCAGCCACGCGGTGCGTGCTGTGGCATCCTATGATACTAGGTTGTCCGATGCCATAGCTTGCCATTTGAATTGAAGAATAAAACCCGTAAGACTCTTCAGCCGCTCCCCGAGCAATAAAGCTTGCCTTTTGATTGTAGTAAGCTTGGGCTACCTGTACATAACTTACCTTTGGATCCTCGAAATAACCAAGCACATTTGAAAGAAAAGCAGCCTCTGGAACTTGGTCCGGGTCAAATATCGATATGATCTCATATTGTTTAAACCCAGTTTCGTATAACCATGCATTATAATTTCCATGCTTTGAGTGTGATTGGAAAGGTCCGGTTTCCATTTGATAATGTTTTAGATTTTTCCTACTAAAATGATAGGCGCCGAGTCGTTGGCATAATACCTTGACCTTGTCGTTATCTCCTTCATCCAATACCCATGTATCATGTGGATAGTCCAAGGCAATCAAGGCTCTAAGTGTATCTTCAAGCATATCAAGTGGCTCTGCGCTCGGTACAAATGTGGTAGCAACGCCCACTTTCAAACTAGGACTGGGTATCATAGGTTTTGGTCTTCTTATGTAAAGTAATAACAACCAACGAAGCAGGCTGTTACCGAGGATTATTAACAGCATTAGAGTGATCATTACAAAGGTTGCCGGGTAGTAAAGCCAGTCTTTAAGGGATAGCCAATAAGATATAAAGGTATAGATCGCAAAAATTAAAATGGCAGTTAACAGAATAAATAAAGGGTAATCCCACCACTTAAGCACCCTTTCTATCTGGACGGTTTTACCTTTTTGCTCCATTTTTTGAAGTGAAGCGCAAGTTCTAATCGTTAACCTGATAATTTCCTGTCCCCCAGTTTAACCCGGAGGATTGGAGGTTGTCCGATAAATGCAAAAATCGGCATTCTTGGGGGTAGCAAAACCCCTCCCAGGTTGCCGATCGTTGATCCTGGGGCATTCTGAGGGGTCAAATTTTTACGATCCATAATTGTCGGACAGCCTCATTGCTACAGGGTTCATGCTATAATGTCATTGCGAGCGCTAGCGAAGCAATCCCTCGAACGACGGCAAAGGGGGTTGTCATTGCAAAGACTGAACAGAGTTTTCGTTGTAAACTCATTCCTCGCGATGACCGAATGGACCGCCTGCTTACACGGCGGATACCCCGCAGCTAAGGGTTGTTGATTAGTAATTTGAATACATTTTTATTTGGAGAGATTTACAAAGGATAACAGTAAGATCTTTTAGATAGAAAGATATTGGATTTGAGGCATTATATAAGTTCTAAAAAACCTTGTGAGGGGAAAACCTGCACCTATTAAATCAAGGAGCCTTACGAATTGGTACAGTGGTTTGGAGTTTTTGCTCCCCTTCTATCTCCCACCTGTGAGGAGGGTGAATTATGCCCTTTTCGCCACCGTCAGAACTAATAACTAATGGGTATACCCGCTGGTGGTAATCGTAAGAGTAAGCCCAATCTCGCTCGCATACTCCAACATTTACATAGTATAGTCCGCGTGTTAGATCAAGACGTTCAATATATAGTTTAACCTGACCATTGCCCTGAATCGTAGGTAGATTTAGCCCAGCTCCTGAAGTGGTAGTATCATAACATAATAACCCGTCCTCACGGTTAATGTTGATAAAAAAGATTGGACCAGGTATCGGTTGAGATGCGTTGTAGGCAATCACAACACACAATTGGTCTCCGCTTTTTAGTTCATTTGTAGGTAAACCTTTTCCGTTTAAGAGTTTCACGGCTGTAATTTCAAGCTCAAGAGACCCAAAACGGTTTTCATTAATACGAAGCTCAGTGCCTGCGTCTGTATGTGCAACAGGCCATTCTGCTGGTGTGCGCCGTTTCGTTTCTGCAAGCCCCTCAGCGATGTACTGGTCAACTACCGCATTCGTTGGTCCGCGTGCTACTACTCGTCCCCTGTGCAGCCATATTGCTTCGTCACAGAGATTTCTAATTTGCGCCGTGTCATGAGTGACTAGGATGATAGTACAGCCCTTAGCTTTGAATTTTGTGATTTGCTCAAGACACTTGCGCTGAAACATAATATCGCCAACGGCTAATACCTCATCGATTAACAATATTTCCGGTTCCACATGAACGGCGACGGAAAAGGCAAGCCTCATAAGCATACCCGTGCTGTAGGTTCGCACAGGGCTGTCAATGAACTCCTCAAGTTCAGCGAAGGCCACAATTGAATCAAATCTCTCTGAAACTTCACTTCGCGTGAGACCGGAGATGACCCCGACGACGAATACATTCTCTCTTCCTGTAAGATCTGGGTGAAAACCAGCACCCAAATCCAGTAGCGCGCCAATCCGCCCTCGAACTACCACACTCCCTGCATCAGGCTTTCCAACGCCGCTGATGAGTCGAAGGAGTGTAGATTTCCCTGCTCCATTTGGTCCGAATACGCCAACCGTACGACCCGACTCAATTTTAAAACTGATGTCGCGAAGAGCCCAAAGGTATTCCACAGGCTTTATACGACCTAAACCGCCTAGGATAGCCTCTTGAAGCGTAAGGGGCCGATCGGGATGGTAGCGACGGAATTTCTTGCTCAAGCCATTAACTACTATCGCATAACTCATCTATAATTCCTCAGCGAAGTAGTAACTCGCCCTTTTAAAAATCTTATAGCTGAAGATTAATAATCCAGTAGCAAGCAGACCGACTAATAGCAAGGATAGGTTATCTGGCAACTCCCCACGGATCAAGATAGTACGGTAAGCTTCTATTATGTGAACCATCGGGTTGAGATTGTAGAGTGTTTTGAAACGTTCTGGAACCTTGCTTGCGTCGTAGAATATAGGTATTAAAAAAAAGAGAAGATTGAGAAAAACACCTAGCAGGTATAGGGTGTCACGAAAGAAAACCTGGAGTGTGGCTAGAAGAAATGCAAGGCTCAGCGTTAGGATGAATTGAATCGCAATTACTATAGGCAAGGCTAGAGATGCACTTGTTAATCGAATGCCGTCAAGTTTTAGGAAGATCAATAGAATTGGAATCGCTATCAGGAAATGGATCAGACTACTTGTGACGGTGACTGTGGGCAGAATGGCAGCAGGCAAGCCCGGTTTTTTTATGAGATCGCGGTTTTCAACAATGGCGCCTGTAGCTAGGAGCAATGAGGATTGGAACCAAATCCAGGAGAGAAGGCCGGTGAAGAGGAATGAGAAGTAGTTTGGGATATTAACTGGAACGACCATGTTGAATATGAAGAGTAAGACAAGTAACTGAAAAAGTGGATTGAGCAGCGACCAAGCAATGCCTAGCACCGAGCGCTTATAACGCAGCTTCATATCGCGAGCGACTAGTTCGAAAAGCAAATCAAATATGTAAATTAGGCGTCTAGACGGCGAAAATTCAGGGATTATCATTCTTGAAATACAACATAAAGTTTAATTTGACAGCTTTGTTGCTAGTCTGAGTGAGTATAGATCAACATATTTCTCGAATACTAGTGATTGGTTCTGTTTGCAGCTTGTGCTGTTAAAGCCTTGAAACCATACTGAGTATCGATCTTATTCTCTCATTAAGGATGCCTTGGAATATTTGCGCAAATAACAGGACTGTTAATACCCCTGTTTGGACTGGTCACCAATCATCTGTGCGAAGGGACCAATACCAGCATCGTGAAGCATCTGCATTAGTTTTGCAAGCTCATCTTTATTCAAGCTATGAATGAGAAAGTCTCGGTGGCGTTCTGCGAGGGCAGTAAGGGGAGTGCCAGCCAGAAGGTCCTTTTCAACTGCGTCTATACCTTTCCCATAGTAATTTCCCCCCCCCCAACCTAATCCCCATTTAGTGTTGAATGGGAGCATAATTAACATCGTAAAAAACAGGGCATTGATAGAAGGCGTTTACTAAATCGTAACTATGAATATTATCGCGAACCTGCTTACCCTTATAACCGTAAATTGTGGAATGAGCTCCTGTTATCGTGCATTTCATTAAGTAAGAAAGAAAGCCGTGCAATTCAGTGCTGGAGTGGCCAGGACCTGTTAAACATCCCCCTCGAAATGTAGCAGTTTTCATACCAAAATAGTGACCATATTCCTGGACAAGTATATCGGCTGCAACCTTAGATGCTCCAAATAAAGAGTGCTTACAATTATCTATGCTCATGGACTCATCAATGCCGTTCCAATAAGGATGCGTCTCCTCTATTTCCCAGCGCAGTTCTTGCTCAACGAATGGCAAGAAATTTGGATTATCACCATAAACCTTATTTGTAGAGCAAAAAATAAATGTAGCTTCTGGGCTAAAAAACATTGATGAGCTGTTTAAGCTTCGTTCAAGACTTGAGAAAGCCAAGAAGAGGATGAAGCATATAGGGCTTGAAAGGGAATTCGAAAGGAGGGCTGCTTAAGAATGTTTTGCCTCCTCTTACATCTACCAACTAAAAACGAGACTTGGCCCACCCGCCTGTTCGATGCATTCGTCCTTTTCTTCGTGCCATCTGTTGAAAGGTGTGTAACATCAAGTAACCCCTCCTCTCTAGCAAGGGTTACTGTATGCCTTAAGGCTTCTTTCACTATATCAGAATTGTCTTTCCTAAAATCGCTGATAGTCCTGAAATCAGGTGTCAGTTTCTCAGATAAATATATGTATACGACATTCTCGCGTGCATTCTTTGCTAACCTCCTTGATGATCTTACCCTGTCCAATACACCCATGATCAGTATCTTTAATGGTATTCTAGGGTGATACGCTGGATGACCTGCCCCTGAATAATTCTTGTCAAATGTTGTAAAATCCAAAGTCTCTACTATACTCTCCACCAAATAACAGATGTGGTCCTCAGGTATCATCTCCTCTATGCTCGGCGGTAATAACCACTGCTGTCCTTTGTATGATTCAATATATGCTAGTTCTAATACCTCCTCTCCTAGGATTTATTTCCTTGATACTAGTTATTATAATCTATATATCCTAATTGTCGGACAGCCTGCTTGCTGTAGGGAGTTTCATTTTCAGTAGGAAAATTGATTAGAAGATACAGTGATATTGCGAATGCTTAATGAACAATTATTTGCCGAACGGCTTTTTTTATCGCCAACATTTATATCGAATAGAAGATAGTGAGAATTGATGGTTTTTAGAGATGGCATAAATTTGGGGCCTACATCAATTAGCTGTAACGTTTGAGTACGGCTTTTAACATTGCCATCAGAATCAATTGCGGATACGCTTAACGATATGTCATTACAGTCACCAGATTCAGGATAAAATTTACCAGAAATAAATGCTTGGTTTTTTAATCCGTCGATATATACAAATGTTAAGGTGGGGTTTTGCTCCCTTTTTAGCGAATTGATTTCAATATCATAAGTCGAATCTTTATTTCTCTTAACATAAATTCCAGTTCGATTATTTAAATTGAGCCAGCTTAATTGTCCTCCCGGACGTACTCCTATATAATCCTGCATTTTGTTTAAAGTATCTAGGGCTGTTTTAAGAGAAGTTTCATTTATACGTTTATAAATAACTACCTTTTGCGTTAAACTATGACCATTGTACAAATAAAACTGTTTTGGAAGTAATACAAAATCCTTTGATATTTCCCACCTTTTTGTAAAAGCTTCAGCTATTACATTGACAACCTTAATGCCACCTGAAGCCGGGATCCCAAGAACCATATAATTTGATATTAACAATTTTTCTAGTGGATAATAATCTCTTGAGGTGGTATTTGGAACATCCAGAACATTTAACCTGAGATCACTATTGTATAATTTTTTCTCGGCATTTTCCAAATGGAATTTACTAAAGAGTTCTGTAACTGATGCAACATAAATTGGGTCATCGGGGGCTGCTATTGACCGCAGATATGAGACTAACCTGATAATTTCACCATAATCTCTTCGATGTAATGGGGGATAATTAGCTGAGAATAATTCACTAAGTTTTGTGCCCTTAATTTCCGGGATCAGATTGTGAGCAATTCTTGTTGGTTGTAAAGGCGTATTGTTTAATATATCCACATTCGCCAGACCTACGATGGCATTATAAATAAGGTAAATGCCTATGGCGCTTAATGCGAAAATTTTTGTAGGCCCCTTAAACCTTTCCCACATTGTCCATATTAATGAAAAAAAACCAAGAAGAACAACGGTTGTTATATGCAAGGTGTAGTGAATTCCTACGATTTTCAAATAAAAAAACCATAGAAGCATGGATGTCGTGCCAAATAAGAAAATGAATATGGCATAAGGACGTACAAGCACTCTAAAATAAATTCCAGATACATATCCAATGAAGGCAAGTATCCACGCTATCCATCCGAATGATGTTACGTAATACCAAATCACATCTGCAACTGGTAATTCCCAGGCGGAATAGAGTTGCTTAAAATTGGTATGTATAGCTCTATCCACGAATGGCCAACCAATTAGGATTAAAGTTATTACCATAAAAATAACAGCTAACCCAATTCTCAAACCTTCTTTAATAAGATTATAAAACGCTTCGTTTAAGGATTTACCTGAATTCTGAATAAAAGAAATTAGGGTCCGTAAACATAATGCTGCAAAAAAAGCGATTCCATCGTATGCGAAGTGACGTCGAAATAGTATGGATAAACCAACACAAAATCCTATAAGTAAGGGCTGCCACCAATTATTAAGTCTCAAATCTTGAAAATATATAAGTATTGCTAAAGCTATCAGAAAAGCGGATCCCGTATCTGGATAGCCACGTAATGTTGGTGCCCAGGTTAGAGGTGTTAATAGGATAAGGACTACCGCGGACCAAAAAACAGCAAATGACTTAGCAGGTATAAGTTTAACTGCTAATGCCCCTACGACAAACGCATAGGGAAGCATGTATAACAAAGCCATACCTAATATAAATACCGTGCGGGAATCACCGAACGTAAGCATAACGGGTAGCAAAGGAATTGAGGGAATATTACTATAATCTTCACCCGTTGATAGCCAAGTTTCTTTTGGTACAGCAAAAAAAAACTCTTTAACTGATCCTTGGGGATAATCTAAAATAGTTTTTGTCCTATTTTCATAATTTGCGTAATCCCAATAATAAATAGTTTTCTCTCTTGAAATGTATTGAGATGCAGTTATTAAAATTATCAAAATCACTATTAGGAGGAGGGCAATATTAATAAAAAGAATTTTGGAAGATTTTTTTTCAGGATTATTCATTATTATTTAAGAGCTATGGTCTATTTATTAGTAGTAATCCTTAAAAAAAGTGATTTAATATCTTAAATTGCGAATTTTATGTGTGTCAAAGGTATCGGTAACCCAAATCCACGTCTCAAAAAAACTCCTACTTCGTAGATAGATACCAATAATTGATACATCGAAATGAAAACTAGAAAACACCATATATAGGAAAAGCCTCTCAATACTTTAAAACCAATTATAAATCCACTTATAAATCCACCCAAGATAACCGTCAATTATAAAGTTAAATCGGTAGATTAGATTCTAGTAGAGGGATAGAAATGGTGTCATTATTTAATTAAGTTACAAGGGGTGATATAATATAATCGTTATGCAAGGATTAACCAAGAAAGTGGCAGATCTTAGAGATTTCCCAACTATTGTCAGGAAAGTTATTCAAAACATGATACAAAATAAGGATTACGATGAAAATTTAAATACTTTGTGCGATACGTTAGGGCTAAACTATAAGACAGTCCTACAGTCGATTTATAGGGCTAATAAAAAGGGTGTAAGTTTTTGGGATTATTTATATAATGCGAGAGAAAAAAGACTAAGAAGATATGGCATTCATGTCGATACAGCGCTTATAAATGGGGCTAATGGTGGAGCAGCTAAGTATATAGAACTTTTCTGGCATCTTTACCGAAGAAAAACTTACGCATATTGTTGTCAATTCCGACAACTGTATAACCGCGGTCGCAGAAAAAACGCACTGATTCAGAACCAATTAAACCTGCCGAGCCCGAAACTAAAATAATATCCATTAATTTATATTCACACTTAAAAATAAACTGTTGTTAATCTCATTTTAGCCCGCTAGAGAATATTGACTCTACACTTCTCTTAAGACTTTATTATCAAGCGAGCTGATTATAACAACCTAATTCAGTTTTTCGTATGGTTTCATAACACTGCGATAGTGCTCCGAAGAATTGACCTTGCATTGGCGGAAGGACATTTTTTATTTTTCGATATAGAAAATGTGCTCGGTTTTGTACTGAGTTTCAGTCTCAAGCGATTCCTCAGTGTACTTAAACTGTTTGAAGAATTCTGTTAAGTCGTCCTTTTTGAACGAAATATCTGGTACATTGGGACAATAGTTAGTGGCGATTTGCTGGGTTACGTCAGTAAATGGTGTAAATATTATCAACACCATTCTCTTTGTAAATGAGTATACTGCATTGGCAAGAATCTTCCTCCAGCCGTAGTTGTGTTCTAGTACATGTCTCATAAATATGCAATCCGTTTTTGAAGCGTATTCTCTTAAGTCAACAACCTTATTTGTAAAAGTACTCTGGCTTCCGTCTATCCCTATGTATTTGCTTTTCTTCACAAAATTTTTTGCATAAGCAGTCCCACACCCCCAATCTTCTATAGTGCCGTGACCATCTAAGAATGCCATGCCTTTTTTGTAGGTAGTGTCGCCTCCATAAGAAAACTGGCCTTTATTTTTGTAATCCCACTGACTAATTAACTGCTCACAATTGGGTTTCCCCTCCTCGACCGTGAGTTTTACCTCGTATTCTGGTCCATGCCGGGTTCTGTTCTCTCCCCTTAAATTCTTCCACCGCGGACCCGTGCAGAACGGGTATCGCCTTTTTGATCACTGCTTTTACCAGACTAAGATAGAACCTAATAACTGGATGTGTCGTTTTTATAAATTCCCCTTAGAGTAAGAAATCAGAGCGAGTTGAGTTTGAGTCGCATTACTGAGGGAATATGGCTCTCAAATCCTCTTCTAGGATTTTTCACTTTTGAGAATCTGTTGCTTCAGAGCTCTTTCTAATCGCAATCCCAGACGAACCCAAAATTTCTCCTGTAATTTCATTATCTTAGACTCACGTTCCTCAGCAAGACCCTGCCAGCTTCTTCGCTGTTCTTCCAATATAGCTATGGTCTGCTCATACTCCTCAATGGCATACTGCCAGGTCGGCGAATGCTTCAGAATCAATTTTTTCAGTTCAATATGGGCGCGGCGAGCCAGGTCTGGTGTAAGTGACTGCGCTTCTAGCGCTACTAGGAACTCGTCTAAATGTTGTTTGATACTGGACCATAGCTCTTCCCATGTGTGTGTGGGCCGACATTTGGGGAGTATAGTTGATTCAAAAATAATTTTTGCTATTGCATCGGGATAAAGCTCTGGGTATTTATGTTCTTTAATTGTCTCAAGTAATGGACGGGGGTCCTCGCCACGACCTAACAATAGACCAGCACACCAGGTTAGTAAGTAAAACACTTGACTATTGACACCCTCTGGTGATAATCCATTGGCATAATCTGGATGTGGGGCGGTTACCCTGGGGTCTGGAGAGTGTCCCTGTTTCAGTAGACGTAGTCCATCTTTGAATAATTGGTAAGCGTTAGATGTGGCAGAATTTGGTCTCATGCGGTAAAGTGAAAGAACCTCATTGACTACGCCAAAACACACGCCTTTGCGAGCGATACGTTGCCAGAAATCCCAGTCAGCCCCGGTCTTGAGTGATGTATCGAATTTCCCAACAGTCTCTATAAGCGACCTGCGGACGATGCAAGCGTTTATGGGAAAGGCAGCGCGTCGTGCTAAAGTGGAAAACATATCATTCACCGGAGGCATGTAATTTTCTATAACAAGGGTTCCATCGAGCGCTACGCGGGCTGAGCCGCAGATGACTGCGTCGAGCTCAGGGTTCGAAAGGAGTTCATTAGTAAGGTGTTCGAGGTGTGAGGGTAAAATCAAATCATCAGCGTCGAGAAAAAGCAGCCATTCGTATCGAGCAAGGGCGATACCGGAGTTTCTTGCGGCGCTTTCACCACCGTTTGGTTGCTGTATCATGCGAATGCGAGCATCTCGTCCTATGAAGCCTAGGGTAATTTCGGAAGTTGCATCGGTGGAGCCGTCATCTACGACAATAGCCTCCCAGTTTGGGTAGGTTTGTGAAATAAGGGACTCTAGTGTATCGGAAATAGTCTCTTCTGCATTATATGCTGGTATGATAACAGATACGTCCATTTTACTTAGGTTCCTTGGGGTAACGCTATTAGGTTATGTGTGGGCTGAATTAATTTGCAAGAAATGTAAATATACGGTTTTTGAGTGCAGGTACAAAACTACCTTTAGCTGAATTTGCGATTTCTGATAAATTTCCTAAATAAACGACAGGTTCTTTAAAAATTTCGTTTTTAAGTAAATCTACTAACTCTGAATATTTTGGGTGATTGGGAGAACAAACCGCCCGATTCCTAAATTCCTTTTCGGAGAAGGTTCCCCAATTGCTTATTTTGCTAAAGTAAACAGTATCAAAATTAAAATGCTTGCTCAAGCGTACGAAATCGGGCATCTCCCTAAAATTGTTTTCTTGAACAACCATGCTTATTGTTACAAACTTCAGGGGACCGTTTTTGCGTAGCGTGCTAATAAACTCAAGGTTTTCAAGAAGCTTTTCATAAATTCCACCTCTACGATTTATCGAATAAGTTTCTGAAGTCGCAGCATCGATTGAGATTTCTGTGCTGGTTATTAGCTCTTGTATATCTTTTGATATTGTACCCCACATTTTGGGTGTCCATAACAGCCCATTTGTATGTAGATGTATATCCTTAAGATTTGGCATATCCTCTTTTTTCATGGTTTGGAGCCATTTTCTAAAAAATGGACTTCCAAAAGGGTCACCTGAACCTGTAATGTACAAGAAATCGGCATCCTTAAGGGCTTCATTCTGAATTTTATTTTGAATTTTCATTATCTGTTGCTTATTTTTACTTTCTATAATTATTTCTGTCCGGCATGATGGGCAGGATATGTTGCAAGATTGGTCATAGCTACAATTAATTTTTTTAGGGCCGTAAGATAAAATTGTTAGGTTTTTTTCTATCACTTCTTTAAAATTCTCATCTTTAACGTCTTGTACCTTTTCGACCGGCCCAGATATGGTTTGCAGAAAAGGGCATCTTGAGCGGTTGCAATATTTAAATGACCCATCCAGAATCGAGTGCCTTATCTCTTGTGCCTTTTTGCCGTTCCATATCTCTTCAACTGATTGATCTTCAAGATTCCCTATGGGTGTGTCAAGCCAAGAAGGACAACAGAGATATGCTTCTCCTCTACCGTTCAGGTTAGTGACTTCAAACCATTCGAATGGTCTGGAACAAAAAAGCCGGTTATTTTTCGGCATAATCTCTAATTCTACATACTCAAAAATGGGGTTTTACAGAGATATAATATATTATTAGGTTATCAATTTCGAATACAAATTTTCATATTGTGGGGTGATGTTACGCCAATCAAGATCCTCTGCTCGCTTCCGAGCCTCTCGCCCCATATCTATACGGTCCTGAGAATTATCAACTAAGTATAATATGGCATCCACGAATTTTTTTGTATCACTATCTTTGATTAGTATAGCTTCCTTACCCGGGAGATAAAATTTAACTGATGGCAAGAGAGTGGATATCACTGGCAACCCACAAGCAACCCCCTCAAGGAGTGCATTATTCGCTGCAGACTGCAAGAGTGGCAGAAATAAGACATCTGATTCTTGGTATAATTCCAGTAACCTAGTATCGTCAATATTATCTCTATAAATCGTGACATTCTTTAGATCTTCAAGTCCAATAAGCCTTGGTCCATGTAGTCTGGATGCCACAACATGAAACTCAATATTTTTATGAGATACCAATTTATTGGCAACCTCTCGCATAGCCTTAAAGTTTCTAAGCCAATGACCGACGGTGATGCATTTGAATTTGCTTTCCTCCTTCGGTTTGATTCTCGGTTTAAAAAAGTTGGTGTCTACGCCATGCGGTATCAAGCAAATCTTATCTGGAGCTAGCAATTCACCGAAGTAGGCAACTTGATCTGGAGATAAAACGGTGACGAAATCCAGCTTAGCAACGACGTCTTTGATAATAAGTGAGTCAAGAAGGTCAGGGGGTTGGTGAAATGTGGCTAAAATTTTAGTTGTGAATTTATTCCATTTTTTAAATAGCCATGGTAGATAATGAGCCGAATGCTCACCATCAAGATAATGTACTATGTCCACTTTATTTTGAAAGCATTTTCGAAACGCTTTAATTTCAGCAGTCAGGTCACTCAGCTTGTATTGCTGCATTCCTCGTCTAACAAAATAACGAAGGCATCTTTGTACGAACCTGTTTCGTATAGGAAAATCCTCATCATTATCATTTGAAAGATGGAGGTCAACATGATAACTATTTTGATTTATATATTTCAAGAACTGATTTATACCAGAGTACTGACCCCAATGAGGATAATGGGTACGGATTAAGTGTATATTTATCGCCATCTCGTAATCTTAGGCAGCAATTAATATTTAAAGAATAACTCCTAGGCTGTGTCTTTAAACCTTTTCTTTAATCCGTCATTATCTTCTTCAATTATAAGTCATTATGCTTTTTAAGTGAGATAATTACTCTAAGGCTATTGTTTATCTTAAGGTGAATTATTTTTAAGTCTTCTTGATTTTGTAGGAGAGCCTAATAAACCCAATATATGTCCAAGTGTTATTAATGCGAAGCACTTATCTGTGAATCGCCCTGGATCGTTCACAGGCATTATGAGATTCACTAACTTTCTTGGAGTTAGTATTAAACCTAATGTCTTTGACATAGCAATGAGTATGCGCTTCGTTGTTGATGGGGCCTCCTCAAGTAATTGCATTGTGGCGTCGGTGACACCTTGCCAGAAATATCTACGAATAAACCAATCCTGATTAAGTCTTGATTTCGGTATATGATGTCTAACAGCGATCTCAGGGTGGAAGAAACAAGCATAACCAGACTTCAAAATTTGTTTTTCCAAAAGTATTTCGTCCCCAGACAAAAGATTCTTTCCTAACCTGCCAAGACCTGAATGAAATCCACCAAAGCGTTCGAGCACCTCAACTGGAAATGCTATATTAGCACTAACAAGCCATTCCACAGATATGTTACTCAAAACACGAGGAGTTTCGGACCAGTCTATAAGAGCAAGGCCATGTAAGAGCCAATCCGATAACCATTTGGGTCTAGCAATCTCCCATATTGGCTCTACCTTCCCTCCTATGCAGCCTGGTCTAGGCGTTACAGTTTCAAACACTTCTAAAATCTTATCAAGCCAGATATGACAAGCAACGGTATCATCATCCAGGTAAGCGACATACTTTCCCCTTGCATTGCGCCAGCCGGTATTCCGTGCATAGTTAGCACCTAAAGTGGGTTCATATATGTATCTTATGTCACTCTTGCTTGAGAACCGTTCAACTACTTCTTTTGTAAAATCCGTTGAACAGTTGTCTACAACTATTATTTCGTATCTATCTTTTGATATGCTCTGACCTACCAAGCTTTGGATTGCTTTAGTTAAGTACTCAGCACGGTTATGTGTACATATTATAGCTGATATGATAATACTCATTTTTTTTAAGCTCTTTTATCTTAGTTTGTCACACGAGAAGTCATATTTGAAATCAGGAACAGAGTATAGGGTGCTTCATAAAAGATAAGCCTCTGTTTAATCTGCTGATATACTGTTAAGAATCCGTTGAGTCTTCCGCAAAATAATCTTGAAGGGTTTCGGAAGGAGCAAGCGGTACAGGCTGTACAACTTTTGCGGGATAAATATTTCATCATTAGGTCTAGAATTGTAATTCAAGAGAGCGTCTCTTTGGTTGTCTGGATAACGTTGCTTCATCCACAGATTCTCTAACTGCATGGCGATTTCAACAGCAAATTTGGAAACTGTATCACGATGATTTGTCAACAAAAGCTCTCGCATAACCTGATTTTGCACATGGGTCATACTGCGGAAGAGCGAACCCCGTCGTATCCTGTACTTTAAAAGGTGCATAGGTATCGTGACAATAGGACAGCCTGAGACAAGCATTCGAATAGCCAATTCCCAATCCTCATAGTTATACCGCAGACGAGTATCATAGCCACCGATATTCCGCAGGAGTTCGGCACGTGTCACGCAGGGAACGAAAACACTATCCTCGATAAACAGAAAAGGTAGTTCTGCCTGCGGAGCGTTCCAAAAACCATCGGGGGTAGCTTCCCCGAAGATAAAAGCCCAGGCGGCAACTCCACCCAAACGTGGATACCTCGTGAAGATCCGCATAGCAAGCCGGTAAAACTGAGGTTCGATCATATCGTCCCCGTCGAGGAAGGAGATGAATTCTCCCTTTGCTGCCTCGAGTCCAGCGTTTCTAGCCCCAGCCAACCCCTTGTTTCGCTGCCGAATAACTCTCAAAGGAAGGCCTCTTTCAGATGCTTTCTTTTCAAGTTTCCTAATGTTCGCGAGAGTTTCCTCTCCGTGTGAGCCGTCGTCGATAAGTAAGACTTCGTCAGGCTGGCGCTCTGAGGCCCAGACACTTTCTACAGCTTCCCTAATCATGGACTTCATTTCATAGCAGGTTACAGCAACGGATAGTGTCCCTTTATTGATACCCGGCCTCAGTTCTGGCAAGGGGGGTGTTTTATCATTCTGTGCTATTTGTTTAAGTGGTATGCGGCGGTCGAAAAACATAAGAGCAACTCGTGATAGATCCTGGGGTTCGGGGGCAAATTGAATGAGTCGTTCTAAAGCATTGGTAGTTTCCTTGAGGAGTTGCCTTTGTCTCACTCTACTGTTTGCAGCGGCAACTCGCATGCATAGCTCGCGCCTGACCATGTCTAGTTTTTTCACCTCAGTTCGGGAAATTCTTTCAATGCAGTCGGCTAGCTTATCTGGCACGGGATCACCTTCAATTATGACCTCCTGGGGGAGAATTTGTCCGGGCGCTAACCCCTCGGCAGCGGCTGATGAAAGAAGCACCAACGAACCTCTTGCAAGTTCAGTCCAAACATTAGGAAGATGCTCGAAATAGCTTGGATAGAGTCGAACGGGAAAGACCTGGTTAAAATCGGGGTATTCTCTCCTCCATTCCCATTGACGTTCACGAACAAGCTCTTGCACGGCTCCGCGGGAGGACCAGTAGTCTACAAAACCTCTTGGTTTCATGGGAGCAAAGACCATTGGAGGTCCGGCGGTTATCAAGGGCAGATCAAGACGTACCCCTTTATTTCTTAGAAGAGTTACAGCATCAAGAGTGGTAAGTACTCCCGAGGCGGCTTCTTGAGGCTCGTAGAGAAAGAACTGAACGGGCTTACCAACATCTCTATATTGCATAGATTCGTTAGCGATTTTATCTAGAAGTAATCGCTCTACAAAACGAGGGGCATAAACAGGAGGGGAAGCCTCAGGTAGCCTCCCGGCATTGGCTATATCCGCTCCCCTTGGACCGAAGACCAGAACAAGGTCGGCTAGAGCGAGTGAAACATCTTCCATCTGGCGCCTAACGATTGCCTGTCTTGTCCATATTCCTTCTTGATTCGCTAGCTGACGGGTGGCTGATCTATCCGTAACCACAACTGCAAAAGGCACACTGATACAGTTGGGGACTTCAGTTGACTTTGCCATCTGTGAAACATATCCGAGCCCGCCCCACATCGGTAGGATGACAGCTTGGAAAGGGTTATTACGGTAAAAGTCTTGAAGTTCTTTTGAAAGGCAGTAAGAAACAAAATGTAGTAAACCACTGTCATAAATAAGTCCGTAGGATCGAGGGTCTAAGTCTTTTATGTCGAATGGAAGCCTATGCTCAGGGTCTCTTGCGGGAACCGTAATCCGTTTTATCTTATTAGATTTGAAGACCTTTAAAGGAATTCCGAAATCGGGTTTTGATGCTGGGCGTGTCGCTGGAGTCGACACCCAAGTCTTTTTTACTTCATATTGGTACCATTCATCCCAGGAAAGAATTGTAATCCTGTAGTCAAGATCCTCAGCAATTTCTTCGAGTGGGAGGCCGAGTCCTAACGCAGCCATCCGCTCCTCCGGTTCATCAGAAATGAATTCGATGAAACCTTCGTAAGCCTCCACTATAACAATGTGATTCTTGGCTTTGTCATTCATCTTATGATTCTGTACTAATCGTGACAGGCTGTTCATTTCAGTATAGCGAGACGATAATGATTTACGAATTAAAAAGAGGGTAAAAACCTAGGGGCTATTCTTGAGATTTCATGAGTGCCTTGATAGGACTAAAGTTTCTAACCCGTTCTTTAAGGCTGTGCTTTATTTTCATTGTCACATATTTAAGTGCGCGGACTGGATCATTCATGGCACGTCGAAACATGTCCTTTAGAACAATCCAATCTTCGTCCTGTCCTCTCCACCCATTCCTGTATTCATTTAATAACAAGGTAGTTATAGCTAGAGAATACTCTTTTACCAAACACTCATGCTTTCGCAATAAAGACTGTTTTAGTCGAATATCGTTTAAGGCATTGAGAGAATTGGATATACCATCAGATCGTAATCGGTGAATATAATGGACTTCTGGAAGAACGTCCCCTTCCATTCCCTTTTCATGAAACGTCAACCATAGGTCCCAATCCTCCATGCAATAGATACCAGAGGCGTAACCTCCGACAGATTTCAAGGCACTTAGACGAAGCATAGCAGGGGCATAGCCAGGCGTGGGCTCGAGGAGAATTAGTCCATCGACGGTTCCCAACGGTCTAGGGATCGGCGATAGCTGCAATGGCAACCGAGCCCCGTCTTCTTCTCTTAGGCATTCAAAGTAAGTTGTAATGTACGCTAAGTTTTGATGTTCTGTAAGGACACGGCTGCATGAACTCAACATATTGGGTAAAAGCATATTGTCAGTGTCAAGGGGTACAATGAATTCACCCGTTGCAGCTTCTAGCCCAGCGTTTCTTGCATCACCCAAACCTCCCTTTGACTTATGAATAATTTTGAGTTTTGGGAATTCTGATTCAATCTCCTTAAGAAATTCGAGGGACTTCGGATTGTCAGATCCGTCGTTAATTAGGATGACCTCAAAATCTGGGTACTCCGATGTAAAGGCTGATTCTATTGCATCCCTAGCATATTTATGGGCGTTATAAAAAGGGATAATGATGCTTACACAAGGCGTTGCACTTTCAATTGTGGAAGAGGCAAGGTGTTTTTTCCCTAACTCGATAATTTCATCATATTTAGCGATTGTTTGACTAGCTTTCTTCTGCCGGCTCTTCTCAAATTCTTCAGCAATATGTACACGGATTCCTGGATTGCTTTTCAAATATTGGATCGCCTTGCGTATTTCCCGCTCTAGAGCAAGAATGTCTCCCGGCGGGAACAAAGCTCCTGCAATCTCATAATCTTCAAAAATCTCTGGGATTCCACCAGAGTCGCTGGCGATAACATAACACCCAGCGCCAGAAGCTTCCATTACTACATTTGGATAATTGTCAACCCTCGACGGAACTACGCAGATGTCAACCTCGGTGGCTAACCAGTTCATGAGGTCTTGACGGCTCTTGGGTTTAATGATCTTCCAGTTCTTGACTCCCTTGAGAATTTGCTTTATAGACTGCGACATCCACCGCTCACGAACAAGTCCCATATTATCTTTGCCACAGAAAACGAACTGCACATTGTTATCGAGAGAATTTGATTCTGAAAGGTGTCTTATCGCATTTGCAAGTATATCCTGCCCCTTTCTGAGCTCTAAACGACTAACACATGCAACCGTGATCGGATCAGATCTACGATCGTGGTGTATATCTTTCTGGTGTGGCTGGTAATTCGAAGATATTGGATAACCGTCGCGAAATAGCAGTTTTTCAAAGACAAGCTGGGTTTGACGAACGGGTCTCAAAAGGAACTCAGTTGGGCTCATAACAATATCTGAATACTTCTTAACATACTCTTCCATAAAGTGACAATACAGGTCATTTTTATTTGAAAAATACCCATCTTGCCAATCCCAGACATCTTTTGTTGAAGAATGGAGACGAACCACTAAGAGAGTATTGCCAAAAGACTTTGTGGTTTTTTTGTGACGAACTACAAAAAAACCTGGCGCACGCCAGTCCGGGAATTCGATAAGGTGATAATGCCTTTCAGAGTGCAATTTGGTGACGTGAGCATGATACCGCTCTGCACGAATCACGTCCGGAGATTCCCACCCCGGCTTAATCCTCTCATCGCGATAAAGATCTATTAGACGGACGCCGGCCTGTTTGAATACTGTTTCTGCCTTCCGAAAATCATCTTGCATAATAGTTGCCGAGTAACTGGTATCTGTTAGGATATCAACATCCCATTCACCACTAGCAGCCAGAAGATGGGATACCTCAAATACAAACGTTCCTATCCCACCATTTGGAAAAATCGGCGAAACCTCTGGATATGCATAAAGAATTCTACGCATTATAACTCCATTACCTGAATAGATCCGCTAACTCCTACCCTAGGTAGTAATATTTGAACCGATACTCGATGTGCCAGATAAATTCACCCACCATAGCATATTGCAGTCCTATTCAGTTGTTATTAACGTTGATGAAGGACAATTGTGACTGAGCAATACATTGTAGTTATGTTTTTGATGCGATTAACCATCTGGTAGCTTTTATAATTTTGGTTGAGGCTTGGATAAACAACTACTTTATGTAATTTGAAAACTTGAAACCCTAATTATGTCTCCATAGGCCTGAGGGAGCTTGTAAGACGATATAGATTGGCATGTTTTATTCTAAGTACTCCCTTACTTAGTAAAATTTATCCTTTCTTTAAATCAACAACCCAATTATAGATCCAGCCGATAAATGTTCCACATATGCTACCGATAGCAAAACCATAGAGAAACCCAATAATACTTCCGAGGAATGAAACACTGTATCCAATAAAAAACTGACCGAGGAGTTGCAAATGTGGACCTACGATCTCCTTCCCGCTACGTGTTATTGGCCCTCCCTTAATTATAAGCCAGTTGGTTGCGAGGAAGATAAGCAATCCAAAAAGGAGGCCAAGGATTAACCCCAACATTTTGGCATTTAACCGCACAACGGCACTTAAGAGCTTCTCTTCCTCTAATAGGTTATTATTAGTCACTTCTCATTTCCTTAATGCAAAAATCAAATCATATATAATCAAGCAAGTTTCTAAACGATGAGGATTCTGCTTTACTCTTAGCTCTATGTATGAAGTAGCCGAGAAAAAGGTTCCTGAGGTATGCAGCTAACCAGCCCCAAACAAATCCCCAGAAGAAACTATAACCCATTCCTATAAAGGCTCCCTTCACTGTAACGGTGTACCCGATAAAATAATGTCTGAGTAGTTGGAGATTAAGATCAGTGACTTTACCACCCTTCATGATCAACAAAAGGGTTGCAATAAAAATGGCTAGGCCGCAAACAGAACCCAGCGCGGTAGCAAGGGCAAATTTATCCATTCTGGCAAAGGCCTTTATAATGACCTCATCGTAAGAAGGTGGCAGTCTCCTCTCAGGTACCTGAGGCTGCGTAGAAGCAAGGTGTTCATAATCAACGAGCTCCTTTCCCTCACCTTCCCTGATCTCTTCGTGATATTCCTGATCGGCGTTAACCTGCCATAGGTCGTAATTCGCGCCTAAGATGTTTTTTACAGCTAACATTGCAGTCAACATGGAGTGATCCTGATTATTGTATTTATGCATACCATTTCGGCCTATGAGCTGCAGGTTCTGAAATTGGTCAAGAAATTGCCGTATAACCTGAAGTGATTCTCTATAAGTTGAATCATAAACAGGATACGCCTTTGGCATCCTAACAACAGTTCCATCCTCAACCTCAGAGGGTTGAACCAATCCTAATATCTCCAATTCCTTCTTACCAAGCTCGATTAACTCTTGATTAGACATTGTCCAGAGCCCGTCACCTTCAAAGCAAAAATACTCTAGTCCCAAGCAGGTTTTGTCTTGATCTGGAACCATATAAGGGCTCCAGTT
>Ga0209431_10000966_pt1 | contig 24035 bp, 16 predicted proteins | sample RifCSP13_3_FD_184021 | JGI IMG/M metagenome (GOLD analysis project Ga0209431, IMG submission 184021) | Soil microbial communities from Rifle, Colorado - Rifle CSP2_sed 13_3 (SPAdes) (version 2) | ecosystem: Environmental > Terrestrial > Deep subsurface > Rock core/Sediment | place: Rifle...
TTTCCAACTTCGCCGAAGTTGCCTTCAACTGCCTAAACTGAAGCGCTTCGAGGAAGCTCAGATGGTCACAAACCAAACTTCAACTTCGGAATTCAGGTTTAGTAGGCTGGATCTAAAAAGCACTACACACTGCCGTGTGTAGGATCTTGTTGTTGGTCCGTGTAACAGGTTTTTGACACTCTTTGCCGTGGGTAGGATCCTTTTCTTTACTGGACCACTCTCACCGGAACCATTTTCACTTCTTACCTACGGAGATTTCGTTAAACCGTTCTTTGGCTGTGCAAATGCGAGCAACCCGTGCTGCGTTGTAACGAACACGGCGTCACCAACGCTGATCGGCGAAGCAGAGGTCGTCATCTCTTCATCTGTGGGTAGCGAATTCACCGGCCGTCCGTCATGAAGCCCTAACACCACCGCTGCCGAACTCGACAACGGCGTGAATAGCGCCCCCTCATTTGTCGTAAATGGCTGAGAGGCAATTCGGCCGGGCAACTGGCGTTTCCATAATCGCGTGCCACTCAGTGAGTACAGATAGGCAAAATTGTCGAGCGAAGCTACCAGCAACCCATCGCCCACACGTACGACTGCTTGCACTCCGGCACCGGTTCGCGTGCGCCAACGCAAATCCCCATTACGTGCGTTAACTGCATAAACATAACCGTCACCGGAGCCAAAATAGACCGTACCATTGGCAACGGCCACAGGTCCACGGATGGGTCCCTTACTGCGATACCGCCAGAGGAGTTTCCCTGAGTTTTCATCAAGCGCCAGTAAAGCCCCATCCTCGCTTCCAAGATAAACACGCGAGTCCGCTACGACTGGTTGGGCATTAAAGGGAGCCGAATATTGAAACCCCCACCGCGCCTCGCCAGTGTGCGGATCAAACGCGTAGACCTTGCCATCACTCCCACCCCCGAAAAGCGTTCCATTCACAAGCGCCAAGGCACCCTTTAAAGGCTTCGCCAGAGTTCTCATCCACTGCGTGACTCCGCCTTCTCGTCCCAGAGAACGCAATGTTCCCATGGCACCAGGTCGAGCTGATGTGTTGGCTCCTCCGATCTCCGAAGCTACATAAATCCGTTCGCGATCTGCAACCGGTGAGGCTGAGAGCTCCCCGCCGATTTCCGCACGCCAGCGCAATTGTCCGGTAGCGGCCTTCAAAGCCACAAGATTGCCTCCCGAGAGCGGAACATAGATCGACTCTTCGTCGAAGGCGGGTGTCAGGTTCAAAGTGAGATCGGACGCATATCGCCAGCGCACCGTTAGAGGTTGAGCTAGATCCACGCCATTGCTGCGCATGGCACCCTGGGCTGCAGCCGTGACTTGCAGAAGGGCGAGTAAGAAAGCAGTCAGCAGGATGGAAAGGAACGGTATGCTTCGGGAATGCATTGCCTCGATAATTGAATAGAACAATCGTGTAATCTAAACCCGCCTTCTTGCAAATACCACGTTCAAGGAAAAAGGAAACTCTCTTTATTGACAACCTGAGTAATTCAACCCCAATTCAACCGAATTCAATCGCTGCCAAATGTCTGGTAATGCGCCAGGCAAAATTAATTTCAGAGCGAGTTTGCGTTCTCAGTTTCGGAACGTATAATCCGACTCTCGTTTCACATCAGCTGAACAAAACTTTGACGCGCGCCACACCGTAAGAGGTTTGTTTTTGACGCAAAAAACTCATCACGAAACCGTAATAATACTCGACTTTGGATCACAGTACACTCAACTCATCGCTCGCCGCGTTCGTGAAGCCGGCGTATACAGCGAAATCCTCCCATTCAATACTGCAATCGCAAATATTCAGGGAAAACAGCCGCGCGGACTGATTCTCTCGGGCAGTCCAGCGTCCGTCTATGCTCCGGACGCACCCAGGGCGGAAAAAGGCCTTGTAGAGGCTTTGGATTGTCCGTTGCTTGGGATCTGTTACGGATTGCAGGCAGTCGCGCTCGACTTTGGAGGTGAAGTTCAGGCAGCCCCAAGCCGTGAGTTTGGTTATGCTCGGTTGAAAGTGATCGATCAGGAAAGCGATCTCTTCAGGGGCCTCCCCGCGGAGATGGATGTTTGGATGAGCCATGGAGATCACGTCACCGGAGTGCCCGAAGGCTTTCGCGTAACTGCGGTGACCGAAGATGCCTTGAATGCGATCGAGAACCCGAAGCGGGGCATCTATGGCGTACAGTTTCATCCGGAAGTCGCCCATACACCACTCGGCGCCCAGGTTTTACGGAACTTTCTCTTCAACGTTTGCCGGTGCCGTGGTGACTGGTCACCCGAGGCTGTAATTGGGGAGCAGATCAAGCGAATTCGCGCCCAAGTCGGCGACGAAGGACTCGTTGTTTCGGGTCTGTCCGGAGGTGTGGACTCTACAGTTGCAGCCGCGCTGGTACACCGGGCAATCGGCGATAGGCAAACATGCATCTTTGTCGACAATGGACTCCTGCGCGAAGGGGAATTTGAAGCCACACTCACGCTGCTAAGACAACGGATGAATCTCAACATCTCTGGTGTACGTGCCGGTAATCAGTTCTTAAACGCACTTTCAGGTGTTGTGGATCCAGAAGAAAAGCGCAAAAGAATTGGTAAGGTCTTCATCGACGTCTTCGAAGCAGAGGCGAGGAAGGTGGGTGAAGTAGAGTTTCTCGTACAGGGAACACTCTATCCAGATGTGATCGAGTCAGTGTCCGTTCGCGGTCCGTCAGCTGTTATCAAGAGCCACCATAATGTCGGCGGCCTCCCGGAAAAGATGAAGCTTCGCCTGATCGAGCCACTTCGAGAGTTGTTCAAGGACGAAGTTCGACTGATTGGGCGGGAGCTGGGAGTGCCTGAGGAGATTTTGACGCGGCATCCCTTTCCTGGTCCTGGTTTAGCGGTGCGAATTCTCGGCGAGATTACCGCGGAACGAATTCGACTGCTCCAAGCTGCCGACCGGATACTCGATGAAGAACTGCGGTTGGCGGACCTCTACCACTCGGTTTGGCAGGCGTTTCCCGTGCTGCTTCCAATTTCGAGCGTAGGCGTAATGGGGGACGAACGCACCTACGAACGCGTGGTCGCAATTCGAGCTGTTACAAGCGTCGATGGCATGACTGCAGATTGGGCTCGCTTACCACACGACCTCCTGGCGCGAGTTTCTGCCCGCATTGTTTCAGAGGTGCGAGGGATCAATCGCGTGGTCTACGACATCAGCTCCAAGCCGCCAAGCACAATAGAATGGGAATGAAAAATGTTGTTTGCTTGAGGAACAGTAATGACCTGTTCCTTGTTGAATTTTAACCTTTCGCCGGGCACCCCTTTTAACCGGCTGCACTCTTAGAACTGATCATGCCCGAACAAAACTTCGTACACCTCCATCTCCACACCGACTACAGCCTGCTCGACGGCGCCATTCAGATAAAACCCCTGGCTAAGCGTACCGAAGAACTAGGTATGTCAGCGTGCGCCATGACCGATCATGGAAACATGTTCGGGGCAATCTCTTTCTACAACTCAATGAAGAGTCATGGCGTGAAGCCAATAATCGGCTGCGAGACCTACATCACGCGTGGCAGTCGAACCGATCGTTCAGCCGGAGCGCCCGGAGAGAAAGCAAATTTTCATCTGATTCTGCTCGCAAAAGATCTAGAGGGTTACCGCAATCTTGTTCGACTCACCTCAAAGGCCTACACGGAAGGCTTCTATTACAAACCCCGAATTGACAAGGATCTTCTCGCAGCACACAGCAAAGGTTTGATTGCCCTTTCGGCCTGCATGTCAGGCGTTCCTTCAGCGATGCTTGCTCGAGACAAATGCGATGAAGCAGCCGCAGCCGCAATCGAATTCGAAGAGATATTGGGGAAGGGGAACTACTTTCTCGAGATCCAGGAGCACGGATTAGAAGCGCAGCAGCGCATACGGAAATCTCTGCTCGATCTCTCAAAACGCACCGGCGTTCCCCTGGTGGCGACGAACGACGCTCACTACCTGAACCCGGGTGACGCGCGGGCCCACGACGTGCTCCTCTGCATCGGCTCAGGCAAGACCGTCAACGACACCAATCGACTGCGTTATCAGACCCCCAATTTCTATGTCAGGTCTCCGGCTGAAATGTGGCGAATTTTCGGCGATGAACTTCCCGATGCACTCAACCGCACGGTTGAAATCGCGGAACGTTGCGACCTGAGGCTCCCAGAGAACATTAACTATCTACCCACTTTTCCCATTCCTGATTCCGATGCAGCGTTATCAGCTGATGAGTACTTTGAGAAGGTAGTTCATGAAGGTTTTAATCGACGGCGCCAGCGGGTCTGGGATTCTCAGCAAGCCCGTGGGGAGTTAAAGCATCCGATCGCGGATTATCAAACTCGCCTCTCGAGCGAGATCGCGATGATCAAGCAGATGGGCTTTGCCGGGTACTTTCTCATCGTTTGGGACTTTGTTCGTTATGCAAGAGAACACTCGATCCCGGTGGGTCCCGGTCGTGGCTCCGCTGCAGGTTCCCTGGTGGCATACTGCCTCGAGATCACTGACGTCGATCCCCTACAGTACAACCTCATCTTCGAGCGTTTCCTTAACCCCGGCCGAGTGTCATTGCCAGACATTGATATTGATTTTTGCGTTCGCGGTCGTGGAGACGTAATCAACCATGTTGCGAACCTCTACGGCCGAGATTCGGTTTGTCAAATCATCACCTTTGGAACACTGGCGTCCAGGGCGGCTATCAAAGACGTCGGTAGAGCTTTAGAGATGCCGTACTCCGAAGTGGAGCGCATTGCCAAGATGATTCCTCCACCCGTTCGGGGGCGAAACGTCAGCATTGCACAGGCCCTCGAGCAGGTTTCGGAACTTCGAAAGGAAGTTGAGACTAACTCTCAGGTTAAAGAACTACTTGAAATAGCGCAGAGGCTCGAAGGCTGCGCGCGCCACAGTTCGGTGCATGCGGCCGGCGTGGTCATCTCACCAGAACCCCTACAGGAACTCATACCCGTCGCCGTTTCAGGGAAGGAAGAACTCACCACTCAATATGTCATGTCGGACCTGGAAAAGACCGGCATGCTTAAGATGGACTTTTTAGCGCTTACTGCTTTAACTGTTATAAATGACTGCTTAATTTCGATTAAGCAGTTGCTTGCTAAGGAGATTAACTGGGCGGATATAGCGCTTAACGACGAAAGTACGATGGCTGTCTTCGCTGAAGGGCGTACCGATGCGGTCTTCCAGTTTGAGTCCTCCGGGATGCAGGAAATCTGTCGGAAGCTCAAGCCCAAAGGGGTTGAGGACCTCGCAGCCCTAAACGCACTTTACCGTCCCGGCCCTCTCGACGGCGGCATGGTTGACGAGTTTATCCAGAGGCATCACGGGAAGAAGACAGTGCGTTACCTCGTGCCGGAGATGAAGGACATTCTCAGCAACACGTACGGCATCATCGTCTACCAGGAACAGATAATGCAGCTGGCTCAGCGACTGGCCGGCTACACGCTCAGTGAAGCCGACCTGATGCGACGGGCGATGGGAAAAAAGAAACGCGAGGAGATGGCCGTCCACGAAGAGAAGTTCATCAGTGGTGCCGTCGAACGCGGTATCAAAAGGGACAAAGCCGCAAAGATATTTACTTTGATGGCCCAATTCTCCGATTACGGGTTCAATCGCAGCCACAGCGTCGCCTACGCCTTTCTTGCCTTTCAGACCGCGTATTTGAAGGCACACTATCCAGAACACTTCTACGCGGCCGTACTTTCAAGTGAAGCGCAGGACGCAGGAAAGGTCTTCAAGTATTCAAAGGAGTTGCGCGCTCAGGGAATCAAACTCTTGCCTCCCGATGTGAACGAGAGCTATTCCGGCTTTACTCCGCTGTCAGGCGCGATTCGCTACGGGCTTGCCGCGATCAAGGGCATTGGTCAATCGACAGTTAATGCGATTATTCAGGCGCGAAACGATGGTGCATTTAAGTCATTTTTCGATTTTTCGGAACGAGTCGAGCAGGGCGCCCTGAACAAGAGAGCAGTTGAAAGCCTGGTTAGCGCAGGCGCTTTCGACTCCTTGAATACGAAGGGAAGGGAACTGCACGAGTGGCGTGCGGCACTTCAAACCTCAATCGACACGGCACTGGCTCGCGCCGCCCGGGTGAAACGTGAGAAGCTTCAGGGACAAACGGGACTCTTCGCCATCGATGCCGCAGCCGAACTGCAGCCCGAGCAGCCGCCTGCTCCCGCAAAACCCTGGACACGTAATGAACTCCTCGCGGCGGAAAAGTCGGCCCTCGGCTTTTACATTACCGATCACCCACTTGGTGTCTATCTCGATCTACTTCAGAATCTTCGGGCTGCAAAATCGATCGAACTGCCGGCACTGAATAGCGGCTCAAAGGTCTCCATGGGCGGGCTCATTGGTGACCTGCAAATTAAGACCACTAAGAAGGGGGATCGTTTTGCTTTGCTCCGGCTCGAGGATGAAACGGGCTCCACGAAATGTGTCGTATGGCCCGAGGCCTACAGAAGGTTCTCAGCTGTCGTGCAGAACGAGATGCCCATACTGATCACGGGACGACTGGAGCTGAGCGAGGACAATCCAGCCACGATAATCGCAGAACAGGTACAAACCCTTGATGAACTTGCACGTAATCGCGAAATCGTGGTTCTTGGGCTCCCCCGGGCAGAAGATCCAGAGGGTTTCTTTGATTCGATTCTGTACTTGCTTAACTCCAACCCTGGAAACTGTGACGTTGCCTTGGAGCTCGTGGTTGAGGGCGATAAACTGGTACGCGTTAAGACAAACTCAGCGCTTCGCGTCGAACGCACGGCGGCGTTAAACTCGGCACTGGAAAAAGCAGGCTGTTCCATTCGCATTGAGCGAGCGGAAGCGACCGCGTCTGATAACGTTCGCAGTAGGGCTACCAATGGCTAAAGCAAAGGATGAGGTTCAACAGGAACCTGCATCACCCGCCGAACCAACCGCCTTTGACCGGGTGCAGTTGGCAAGGCACCCTGACCGTCCTCACTGTCTCGACTTTGTCGAACGTCTCTTTGAGGACTTCGTTGAGATTCATGGTGACCGCCGGTTCGCGGATGATCCCGCGATCGTTTGTGGGTCGGCACGCTTTCACGGTCTCCCGATCGTCATCATGGGCCATCAGAAGGGCAGGGACACCAAGCAGCGTAGCTATCGAAATTTTGGCATGCCCAAACCCGAAGGTTACCGAAAAGCTTTACGTGCGATGAAACTTGCAGAGAAGTTCGGCCGGCCTGTCTTTACCTTGATCGACACGCCCGGAGCTTACCCCGGAATTGACGCTGAAGAGCGCGGACAAGCTGAAGCCATTGCCTACAATCTTCGCGAAATGGCCAAACTGACCGTGCCTGTGATTGTGACAGTGATTGGGGAAGGGGGCTCTGGTGGGGCCTTGGCAATCGGCGTGGGCGACCAGGTGCTGATGTTGGAGAACGCCATCTATTCGGTCATTTCGCCTGAGGGCTGCGCCGCGATTCTCTGGAAGGACTCAAAGCAGGCCGATCGCGCTGCTGAGGGTTTGAGATTGACGGCACAGCACCTGCTCGCGGAGAAGCTCATCGACCAGATCATTCCTGAACCTCCCGGTGGAGCGCACACAGATTACGATCAAGCTGCGCGCTTCCTAGACTCTGCGCTGAGTGAACGTCTAGCTGAGGCGGTTAGCTGCACGCAGAGCGAAAGGCTTACCCGACGCTATGACAAACTGCGGCAGTTTGGGCGTTGGGGAGTTGCATAAGTCTTCGCCAACAAGGGATTTGTGTCGTTCCGATGCTCCTGGGCTCGCTTTTTCTTCTTATCGTCGGTGCTGAGCCTGGTCTATTGACGCGCGCCTAGGTGCTAAAGCAAATCCCAGGAGATGAAACTTTCCGTTGTTGAACAACCTCCGACCGACCGGCCGTCTTCCTCATTAGCCGAAATTGCGCTCCTTTTTCTTAAACTTGGAAGCATCGCCTTCGGCGGACCAGCGGCGCACATCGCAATGATTGAAGAGGAGGTTGTTCGTCGTCGCAAATGGCTAAAGCGCGAAGAATTCCTTGATCTCCTCGGTGCTACAAACCTCATTCCCGGCCCTAACTCTACTGAACTAGCCATCCACATTGGTCACCGTCAGGCTGGTTGGCCCGGTCTGGTCGTGGCCGGAGCATGCTTCATCCTGCCGGCGACATTAATCGTCACCGGATTCGCGTGGATCTATGTCCGTTTCGGGAGGCTGCCGGAAACAGGGGCGCTTCTGTACGGCGTTAAGCCTGTGATCATCGCGATAGTCCTGCAAGCGCTATGGGCCCTGGGCCGGGCGGCGATCAAGAGCAAGCTATTAGGTGCAATCGGCCTGGTTGTCTTCGTCCTCAGCGTCATGCGAATGAATGAGCTGGCCTTACTCGCCGTTGCGGGGCTTGTGGCCATTCTGCTCACTCGATCCTTGGCAAGTGCTCGTAAGCAACTACAAATAGCGCTGGCTCAACCTGCAGTCGTCGGATTTGCTCTGAGTACAGCCCAAGTTGCCGCATTTGGCTTGTGGCCACTATTCCTTTTTTTCATCAAGGTCGGTTCAATACTTTTTGGCAGCGGTTACGTTCTGCTCGCGTTCTTGCGGCGAGACCTGGTAGAGAGGTGGGGTTGGTTAACGGATGCGCAATTACTAGATGCAGTGGCGGTTGGACAGTTTACTCCGGGACCGGTCTTTACCACCGCTACCTTTATTGGTTACTTGTTAGCGGGAACCAAGGGCGCCTTGATCGCGACAGTCGGAATTTTCCTCCCGGCGTTCATCTTTGTGGCGCTGAGTGGGCCAATCGTGCCACGGCTGCGACGCTCAAAAGTGGCCGGGGCTTTCCTCGATGGAGTCAACGTCGCCTCGCTGGCACTGATGGCCCAGGTGACATTTGTTTTGGGCAGATCAGCGCTGGTTGACCCTTTCACGGTCGCAATAGCAATGATTAGCGCATTTCTCCTGCTCCGCTATCGCCTTAACGCGGCGTGGTTGGTTGCAGGAGGTGCTTTGATCGGACTGCTCAGCTTGATTTGATGAGCGCGGTCATTCTCGCCCGCAATCACTTTGATCGGGCGGCAATCAGAACGGCACGTCGTCGTCGGTCGGTTCAGTATGGTCCAGCGGTGGCATATCTCCACCACCCGCTCGGGCCGCCATTGCATCCTCGCCTCTGGGACCCGTGCCAATGAAATGCATCTCAGTGGCGTTCACCTCGAGCGTGTGTCTGGCCTTGCCATCTCGATCGACCCACTCCTCGACGCGTAATCTACCTTCGATATAAACCGACTTGCCCTTCGTCAGATATTGTGAGGCGGTTTCCGCTTGGCGTCCCCAGAGAGTGACACGAAACCAGGTGGTGAAGTCTTGCATCTCGCCGGTCTTGTCCTTGCGTCGCTCGTTCGTAGCCATTGAAAAGTTACAAACGGGTGTGCCCTGGGGCGTGTAACGTAACTCCGGATCGCGACCAAGGTTACCGACAAGAATAATTTTGTTAAAGGACATGAGGAACCTCTCAGTCTTTTTTCAGGGATACGGAAATCTTGGCGCGAATACTACTCGGGGTGAATTGCTCGGTCAAGCACGGAGCGGTTTCAGCCTCCGCTGCTGCGTAGTTAGAATTTTTGCTTCCACGCGCCTACCGGAATTACATCCCAAATGCCTGCTATCGCGTTTGAGAAACGATCTCTGCTAGACTAGCTGCCACTCGCATTGAATTACGAGTTTTTTCGGCAAATGGAGACGAGGGTTTATATCGAAACGCACGGCTGTCAGATGAATGTTGCTGACACGGAGCGAGCTGCGACCGGCCTACGCAAAGCCGGTTATCAGATCACCGAATCTGCGGATACCGCAGACGTCGTGCTACTGAACACCTGCTCCGTGCGTGAGCGGGCCGAACGAAAAGTGTTCACTCGAGTTGGTGAGATTCGACACAACGCGGAGGCCCACAAACCGGTAATCGGTGTGATGGGATGTGTTGCTCAGCTCGAGGGAGAGGCAATCTTTGACAATGCGGCCAGTATCCAGATGGTGATTGGCACGCGAGCGACAGATCGTATCGCCTCCTTGATTGAGCGGATAAAAGACGGCGAACGAACTGTCATTGATCTCGCTGAGCGTCAGGACGGAGAGAACTGGGACGTGTCTCCGGTAGAGAGGCACTCGCCTCACGTAGCTTTTGTCCCCATCATCGAGGGTTGTAACAAGTTTTGCTCCTTTTGCATCGTGCCTTATTCGCGGGGACGCGAGAATAGCCGGCCGGCTGTTGAGATAGTCAAAGAAGTGCAACGGCTAATTCAGTTGGGTTACAAAGAGATCCACCTTATCGGCCAGAACGTAAATAGCTATCGGCCGCGCTCGTCAGAAGGACTGAAGTCGTTTTCTGGAGCAACACCGTTCTGCAAACTCGTGCGAGCTGTCGCAGAAACGGGTATGCCACGAATAAAATTTACAACCTCATTTCCCCGCGACTTTCATCCTGATATAGTGGCGGCGATTGAGGAGTACTCAAACCTGTGCGACTGGATTCACCTGCCGGTGCAATCAGGAAGTGACAGAATTTTGAGGCTCATGCGCCGCGGACACAACGCTGCGAGTTATTTGGAAAAGATTTCCGTTATCAAGAGAGCTAGCCGCCGGCTGTCGCTCACCAGCGATATTATTGTTGGGTTTCCAGGCGAGACAGAACGCGATTTTGAAGATACGCTGGCGTTGGTTCGCGAATGTCAGTACGACGGGCTGTATATCTTCAAGTACTCACAAAGGCCCGGAACGCCGGCAGCTAAGTTCGACGACACGGTCTCGGTCGCTGAGAAAAAGGCGCGATTCCTCGAGCTTGAAACCGTGCAACGTGAAATCCAAAACCGCATCTACCGGAATTATTTGGGAAAATCCTTGAGCGTCCTGGTAGAGGGTAGAAGCACTAGATCCGAGAGTGATATGACGGGCCACTCCACGTGCCACAAGGTAATGAATTTTAGAGGTGAGCCCGGCCTGGAAGGGCAGATTCTGAATGTGGCTGTCACGGAAGCTAAGACAAACAGTCTTTATGGCGAGTTACTCGGTTAGTGCAAGTAGTTAAGTAAGGCCTGGTTATGGAAATAGAGGTAAAGATAAGAGCGCTGATGATGGATCCCAACAGCGGAACACCCATCATCATTCTCAAAGATGTTCATAGTGATACGATGCTGCCAATTTGGGTTGGCGCGTACGAGGCTAATGCAATTGCCTTAGAGATTGAGAAGATCGCGCCACCCCGCCCGATGACCCATGACCTTCTGCGTAATCTGATTGTGGAACTGGGAATTCGTGTGGAGCGCGTAGTCGTTACCAGCCTGCGCGATAATACCTTCTTTGCCGTCATTGAAATGCGTACCAGCGACGGCAACTCTATGGTACTTGATTCAAGACCGTCCGATGCAATAGCGCTGGCCTTGCGCGCCGATTGTCCCATCTTTGTGGATATGGAGGTGATTAAGGCCTCGCGAAACACCGTCCCTTCCGAAGAGGAAGGTAGCGAAGAGCCTGCACTCGGCGAGGAGGAATGGCCCGACGTCATTGGTGAAGCCGGCGATCTGCCAATGTAGTTTCCTTTCAACGATCGCTAAGTCTTAGACCGTCAAAACATGACCGAAGCTGCGCGTTTGATCCAATGCCACAAATGGTAATTGCGATCGCAAATCAAAAAGGTGGCGTAGGAAAGACCACTACCGCCATCAATTTGGCCGCCGCATTTGCCAGGCAGGGAAAACGTGTCCTTCTGCTCGATCTGGATCCTCAAGCAAACAGCTCTATCTCTTTCCTCGATCCCCATGCCGTCGAACGCTCTGCGTATGAGTTGATGATGGACGGGGAAGCGCCCGTGGCGGATTCGGTGTACAAGAGTCCGGTCGAGGGACTCGACATCATTCCTGCTCGCATCAATCTGGCTAAACTGGAATCCAAGCTGATTGGCGATTTTGACGCACCATTCCGCCTGAAGGATCGCTTGGAGCCCTATCGCCGAGAATATTCCGTAATTGTGATCGACACACCGCCAACCCTCGGGTTGATCACCGTGAATGCATTGGTGGCCGCCACTCATGTGTTGGTGCCGATTCAGTCATCGTATTTTGCTCTCGAAGGAACTGACGACCTCCTCGAAACCATCGAGAAAGTAAAGGCACGACCTAATCCCGGCCTGCAACTCCTTGGTGTGTTAGTTACGCTTCATGACAGGCGAACAACGCTCGCAAGGGAAGTTCACGAACAGATTCGCCGGGTGTTTGGTCCCAAGCTTTTCGATACTGTGATCACCAAGAGCGTCAGGTTGGAAGAATCGCCCGCTTACAAAGAAGCGATCTTTAGTTTCGCACCAAATTCATCGGGCGCAATTGAATACGCAAAACTATGTGAAGAGGTAATGAGCCGTGTCTAAAAGGGGACTACCGACAGGTCTACAGATGCGTCATGACGCGCACTACGTGGAGGAGTTGTCAGAACGTACGCCTGCGCCAGTGGGCCGAATGATACCGTTGGAGAAGCTGGACCCCAATCCTGAGCAGCCGCGCACGGAGTTTGGTGATCTGACGGAGCTCACGGCCTCTATTGCTGAAAAGGGCGTGCTCGAACCACTGCTGGTGCGACCTTCGCGTTCGACCGGACGGTGGATGATCATCGCAGGGGAGCGGCGATATCGTGCGGCACGTCTGGCGGGACTGACTGAGGTGCCATGCGTCGAAATGGAGGTCGATGAAGGCACAGTAGCCGAGATTGCGCTGATTGAGAACATGCAGCGCAAGGATCTCACGGTCTGGGAAGAGGCCGATGGACTGTTCGCCTTGTGCGAACGATTTGGCTATACCCACGACGAGGTAGCTCGGAAGGTAGGAAAAAGCCGCAGCACCGTTACGGAAGCTCTCTCGATTGCGGGTATTCCGCCCGACGTTCGTGACATCTGCCGCCAGGCGGATATCTCGGCCAAGTCTGTTCTGTTACAGATTGTGCGCCAGCCGGATGACGAGTCGATGAAACGACTGGCAACTCAGATCGCGTCGCGTGGACTTACCAGAGAAGACGCTAGAGAGGTGCGACGACAGGAGATGGGGCCGCGCGTCACAGCTGAGTTAAAGCCTTACACCTATCGATACACCTCTCCGGGAAAAGAATTCAGCCTGGAAGTGAAGTTTCGCCGGTCAGGCGTTGAATTGGAAGATGTGGCCGCCGCACTGAGAATTGCAGCACGAAGTATCGAGAACAACCAGGAACAACAATAGGGTCGGTACAGCCTACTTTGAAGCTAATCCTTTCTTCTTTTCCGTGGCTGCTCGCTTTTGTAGATTCTTAGCCCAGCGCTCCAGCGTCGGCTGAATGGGCTTAAACAGCTTCGCTCGGAAGCTGTGTCTCTTTTCATTCCAGACCTTCAACTGCTTTTCTGTGTACATCCGGACTGCCGGCTCAAGCTGTGTCTTCTTCAACGAGTGCTTGAGCGTCAGGTGATAGTGTTGACCGACGAGCGAGAAAATCACGGCCGTGAGATTTCCTTTGAACGACAACCTTGGCACAAGTCGCTTGTGGATTGGCTTGTTAGTGGGCAGCAAGACGCCGAGTGCGATCTCGAGCCATGGACCCTTAGGCCCTTGTCGCGGGTGATACAAGCCCGGCAGCTCCGTAGCCTGGAAAACACCGCGCAGCCTCGGTTCGGAAATGAATTCGACCAAGCGGATGCGCTCAATGCCCCGCGTGTGCTCGCGCGGGAGGCTATCGAACGCCGATTGAATCTGTTCAATGGTGTTTTGGGGAAGTTTCCGCTCTACCTGGTTCTCAATTTTAACTGGCAAGCTTAAGAGTCCTTCGGTCGTTCATCGGTTCAGGGGGAGTGAGATGTTGTGTTTGCAAAGAGCAAACTGTAGGGGAAGGACGCCAGTCGGTCAAGCAACGGGGATATCATGGAGCTTCACTTTCCGCCTATCACACGATGAACCGAGAGCTCACTTATCAAGGTTCACCACGGTACCTATGATCGAGTTGGTTTTTGCGTCGTAGGCCAAAGGTGAACGGCCATAACGCTAAAGCGACTGTGTCAAAACAATAGATCCTACACACGGCAGTGTGTAGTGCTTTTTAGATCCCACCTACAAAGAGGCGCCACCCCCCCCTTTTTGTTTTCAACAATACCAACTGAGAACACGGGTGACACTCAGAAGCTCAGCAATTTCGATGGAGCTTCTGAGTCGGTAACGTTGAGATAAAAAGGGGGGGCGTCCGTCTAGTAGGTAGGATCTAAAAAGCACTACACACTGCCGTGTGTAGGATTTTGTTGTTGGTCCATGTAACAGGTTTTTGACACAGTCTCTAAAGCGTATGGTGTCTGGAGTGGTTTCGGCAAAACGGAAAATGAAAAATGGAAAATCAGGCTGAGGGGAAATCGGCGAGGTTGGTCCATATGCTAAACCAAAAAATCTCCTTCAATGACCAATGAGCAATGGCCAATGACCAACTTCCATAACTAAACTATTGCGCCCACGCACCATTCAAGCTAAGGTACCTGCAACGAAGTCCCCCCTGCCCAGAACAATCGGGACGTGTTCGCCCGGTATGCTTTCGGAGAGCAACTCCCGGAACTGTTTTGGCCTCGCCCAGACTTAGGCCGAAAGAACGCAGCCGATCGACGCAGATTCTCGCGTTTGATCGACGTGGATCCGAAGTCAGGAGCAGGTCAGATGGAGCAAACATTTCCTCGCACCGATCACTCAACCGGTTTAAACCCACCCGATCTTCGTCGACTCTTTGAGTCAGTGCCCGGCCTCTACCTCGTATTGTTGCCAGTTCGAGAATTTACGATCGTCGCCGCCAGTGACGCCTATCTCAAGGGCACTATGACCACCCGAGAGACTATTGTCGGCCGAGCCCTGTTCGAAGTCTTTCCCGATAATCCTGCCGACCCGGAAGCCGATGGCATGCGGAACCTACGCGCTTCGCTGATGCATGTCATCGAAACCGGCCAAACAGATGCCATGGCTGTGCAGGAGTACGACACCCGTCGGCCGGATGGTAGCTTCGAACGCAGATACTGGAGCCCTTTGAACTGCCCCGTTCTAGACCAACAGGAGAATTGTCTTTACATCATTCATCGCGTTGAAGATGTCACAGAGTTTGTGCGACTCAAGGAGCAGGAAGTCGAACAGAGTAAACGCACCGAAGAGCTGACAAATCTCACGGCGAGCATGGAGGCCGAGATCTTCCATCGCTCCCGTGAACTGGAAGAGACCAATCGTCAACTGCGCGAAGCCAATCGGGAGCTCCAGGCACTGTGGCAAAGCAGCGCTCAGCAACGGACCGAAGCGGAACTACAGAAGTCTGAGGCACTCGACATTCTTAGACGCACTCAAGAGCAACTGCTTCAAGCTCAGAAGCTCGAAGCAGTGGGAAGACTTGCTGGCGGCGTCTCACATGATTTTAATAATCTCTTGACGGCTATTATTGGTTACGCAGATCTTGGAATGCACCATCTGGATCGATCGCACGCAGCCTTTAGACATCTTTCTGAGATTCGTCAGGCTGGAGAACGAGCCGCCGGTTTGACCCGCCAACTGCTCGCGTTTAGTCGGAAGCAAGTGATGCAGCCCCGAATTCTCGACGTCAACGAGTTAATAACAAACCTTTACAAGATGCTCGGACGCATGATCGGAGAAGACTACGAAGTGAGGACTGTGCTCGACCCTGAAACGGGAAACATCAAAGCCGACCCCGGTCAGGTCGAGCAGGTAATAATGAATCTGGTGGTGAACGCGAGGGACGCCATGCCCGATGGGGGCAAGGTGGGGATTGAAACCCGGAACATCTATCTGGACGAGACGTATGCACGCGAGCATATATCCGTCGTGTCTGGTTGGTACGTGATGATTGCAATCAGCGATGTGGGAACGGGGATGGACCAGGAAACTCTCCAACATATCTTTGAGCTTTTGTTCACGACTAAAGAGGCCGGGAAGGGAACGGGACTTGGCCTTTCAACCGTTTACGGCATCGTAAAGCAATCGGGAGGAAACATCTGGGTCTACAGCGAGCCGGGTAAAGGAACCACGTTCAAGGTCTATTTCCCTCTGATCAAGTCGGATGATGTAGACTACCCGAATGAGGGGTCAGAGACGAAAACAAGTCGGGGAACTGAAACGGTATTGCTGGTAGAAGATGCTGAGTTCGTTCGGAACCTTGCCAAAGAGATCTTGCAACAGCGCGGTTACAATGTACTTGACGCTGCCGATGCCGCGACCGCCAGACTGGTTTGTGCTGAGTACGCTGGTAACATCGATCTCCTATTGACGGACGTGGTGATGCCTGAAATCAGCGGCAATCAACTCGCCAGGCAATTGCTCAAATTCCGCCCGGAGATGAAGGTGGTGTACATGTCCGGTTACACCGAGGACGCAATTGTCAATCACGGAGTATTGGCCGAAGGTGTGAACTTCATTCAAAAACCCTTCACTCCTGACACTCTGACCTTCAAGGTTAGAGAGGCCTTGCAATAGTTCTCTTCAAAACGTGTAGGCAAAACAGCTCTGCGGGTGGTTGACGAGAAGATAGCACAGGCGTCAGACTGCTCTGCACCGCCGAATAGGCAGAGTCTTTAATTCCGATCTTACTGATGAACGAGAAACCTCCAGCGGTACTACTGTGCGCATTTGTGTTAGCGCTGCTCGCTTTAGGATGCAGTCAACCAGTTGATCCCTCCATTTCAAACTCATCCAAAGCCGATCAGCCGTTGACCATCGTTCAAACAGAATCGCCAGCAGTTGGGGATGCCCGCGAACCGGAATTAAATGCTACGCACGACGGCCGCATTGTATTGAGTTGGGTGGAGCGTATTGCTGACAAGCGTTATGCATTGCGAGCTGCGATCCGCAACTCCCAGGGATGGTCCGAGCCAGGCACGGTGTCTGAGGGCGACAACTGGTTTGTTAACTGGGCCGATTTTCCTTCTGTCATTGCGATGCGCGATGGCTCGCTGGCTGCCCACTGGCTGGTGAAGAGCGGCGCCGGCACCTACGCCTACGACGTGAACATTTCAATCTCGCGCGATGGTGGCAAGACTTGGAGTAGGCCAATTGTGCCCCACCGCGATAACACTCAAACTGAGCATGGGTTTGTCTCATTGGTTCCGTTGCCCGACGGTCGCCTCGGGGCGATTTGGTTGGACGGCCGCAACATGGGCCCACCAAAGGAAGGGGAAGAACATGCATCGGCCAAAGAGAGCATGACTCTGCGATATGCGGCCTTGGAATCTGACGGAAGACTCGCTGACGAAACACAACTGGATGATCGCGTGTGCGAGTGTTGTCAAACCTCTGCTGCAACAACGAACGAAGGCGTTATTGCCGTGTACCGAGACCGCTCTGAAGGTGAAATCCGAGACATTTATGCGGTGAGACAAAATGGTGGCACTTGGTCGGCGCCCTATGTGGTCAACGCCGACAATTGGGAGATAAATGGATGTCCTGTAAACGGCCCTTCGGTTAGTGCTGAGGGCCAGTTGGTAGCTGTTGCGTGGTTCACGGGTGTTGGAGAGACCCCACATGTCAAAGTGGCGTTCTCTGATGATGCAGGCGCGACGTTCAGTAATGTCATCGTTGTTGACGAAGGGGAAACAGTAGGCCGCGTTGACGTATTACAGCTGGGGGATGGTTCGGCGTTGGTGTGTTGGATGTCCGGCAATACAGATGGTGGCGCAATCAACGTCAGGCGAGTCCGACGCTCCGGCGCACTTGGGCCTACCTCTGTGATTGCGCGAACTGACATCTCCCGTTCCAGTGGGTTCCCGCGAATGGCAAGATTAGGGAACGAAGTGCATTTTGCGTGGACAGAATTCGGCACGCCTTCGCGAATCCGCACAGCATTCACCGACTTGAGCGCAATTGAATGATCACCTATCGATTGCCGATTGCCAATTGTTTGAGCGCTTAGGCCTACTACGCGACTCTCCCGAAATCACTCGAGACACCCATACGCTTTAGAGACTGTGTCAAAAACCTGTTACATGGACCAACAACAAAATCCTACACACGGCAGTGTGTAGGATCTATTGTTTTGACACAGTCTCTAAAGCGTATGGTGTCTGGAGTGGTTTCGGCAAAATGAAAAATGACCAATGAGCAATGACCAATGACCAATTCTTTTCAGGTGGGTCGATCGAGACCCCTCACGCGATGTCCCCCAGTCACCTCCGTCTAGAAACAGGTCCAGGGTTCTGTTAGATGGTTAGCGTGTGGTATATTCTGCTACCCTTCACAAGTATTCGAATCGGATGGTGGCAGTACCGCCTAGAGGAAATGCACAAGCGGTTAATAGCGACTATTTTGTTTGGACTGGCGTTAATCTTCAGCCAGGGCGGCGTACTCTTCGTAGCCGCACTATGTCCTCACCTTAATCGTGTTGCAGAATCCTGCGAGAAACCCACCCAAGAAGCAGAATCAAACCATAACCACGGACAGCCACTACAAACGAAGAGCAATTCAAATCAATCCAGTACTTCTCACGAAGTCAACGTCTTGGCGCGACAGAGTCCCGTCAATCCCTGCGACCATTGCGCGGTGCACTCACGAACTGATTCAACAGTCGTGAGTCTTCGCGAGGCTCAGATGACGAAGCGCGGCGACGTGCCGGTCCCTGCAACCGCTGTCTCGGTTGTGCAAGCAATCCCAACAGCACCAATCGCCGTGTTGTCCGCTCGAGCCCATGGGCCACCCGGTACAAACGTCTCGACTTATATCCTCATCAACGCCTTCCGCATTTAGCTTCGTCCGCGCCCTAGTTCACTCGGCGTGTAGGCATAACTCTGCGCCGTCCCGCTCAAGTATCTAAACGCGTGTCGTTCCGGCGGCACACAATGGGGGTAAAAATGAATCGGTCTGAAATCTCTGCCAAACGGTCACGGACGCTTTTGGCATTGATACTATTGTTCGCGTTAAACGGGGTGGTCTTGCCGCAGCATCAGAGGCACGATTCATCTGCGTCGAGGGTCGATCAAGGCGGCCAACAAATACCTTCTACGCAGAACCCACAGTCGAGACCTTCACCGTCGCCGAGTCCATCGCCAGCGGTCGACCACAGCATGCACCAGATGCCATCAGGTCCACCCGTGCAAACGCCGCAAAGACAGCGCCGGCAGGTAATCCCCAATGACCCCGTCTTAACACTGGCGGAAATGGAAGAGCTGGCCGTAAGACAGAACCCGACTTTGGCTCAGGCTGACGCGGCAGTTCGAGCCGCAGAGGGGCGAAAGCGGCAAGCCGGAATGTTTCCGAACCCAACTGCGGGCTATTTTCTCGAGGAGTTCGTCTTTAGATCACCGGGAGAGACTGCAGAACAGGGTATCTTTGTCGAGCAAACCATTCCACTTGGAGGGAAGCTCGGTAAGGCGCGGCGAGTGTTTGCGGTCGAGCGGGACCAGGCAACGATGCTGGCGGAAGCCCAACGACTTCGCGTCGCAAACTCTATCCGGTTGCTCTATTACGAAACGCTTGGCGCTCAACGACTCGTCGAATTACGTGATGACCTTGCTCAGTTGGCGCATGAGGCAGTGGAGATAACGAATGAACTCTATAACGTGGGACAAGCTGACCGCCCAGATCAGCTGGAGATCGAGATCGAGTCCGAACGCGCAGAGATAGATTTTCTACGCGCCCAGAATGCCTGGCAACAATCCTGGCGTGAGTTAGTAGCTATGGCCGGGAATCCCAATCTGCCGCCAGCTCGGCTCGCTGGTGAACTGCACGATCCGGCAGGACCGCTGAATGAAACTCAGCTGGCAGAGAGTCTTCTAAATCAGAGTCCAGAAGTTCGCGTTGCAGAAGTAGGCGTGGAGCGTGCTCGGGCTGTTTTGGATCGGACTCGAGCAGAGCGAGTTCCGGATCTCTTCCTTCGCGGCGGACTGGGCTACAACTATGAGCGTTTCGAACCGGCGCCACCATCCGTCGTTGGACGCCGCAAAGGTGCTGAGGGACGTCTCGAGGTCGGGGTAACCATTCCAATTTTCAACCGGAACCAGGGGGGTATCGAAGCCGCTCGAGCAGATCTGGCAATAGCAGAACTTGAACTGCAGCGATTACGACTTTCACTGCAGTCCAGATTTGCTGTTCGCTTTCGCGAATATCGAAATGCGGAACAGATGGTTGAACGATATCGCACCAGAGTAGTGCCGCGCGCCAGACAGGCTTACGACATGTATCTCGCGAATTTTCGACAGATGGCGGCGGCTTATCCACAGGTGCTAATTGCACAGCGGACCTTGTTTCAAGTTGAGGTTGAGTACGCCAGGGCACTGGTGCAACTCCGCCAGACTGCTATTGGTTTGCGTGGCTTTCTACTAGCTGGTGGTCTGGAGAGCATCAACCGTGCAGGCGAGGGAACTGAGGGATTCAGATTGAGAGCGCCGAGCGAGGCGACGGGAGTTTCCGATAACCGATAACAATCAATGCAAGCGTGTAGACAGGAGCAATTATGAGTAACAGCAGGCGTAATTTCTTGAAAAAATCCGGAATTGTCGGAGCAAGTTTACTGGCTTCAAGCCAACTCGCCGCGGCCCAACGCGAAGGGCACGGCCAGCAGCAATCCCAAGCGCCGCCGAAACGCAACACGCCTTACGTTTCTGGCGGTGGAATTGTACCCGTCGAGACGCCCGACCTAACAAAGCTGAACTGGACGATGGATAACGACGTCAAGGTTTTCCATCTGACGGCGGAAGTAGTCAAGACCGAGCTTGTTCCCGGCAAGGAGATGTACGGGTGGGGTTACAACGGTAGTGTTCCCGGACCGTTGATCGAGGTGAATGAAGGTGACCGCGTCAGGGTGGTTTTGCACAACAAGTTACCCGAACCGACAACGATTCACTGGCATGGTCTGGAAGTACCCCTGAAGATGGATGGCGTTCCTTTTATCAGCCAACCCTTAGTTGAACCCGGCGGGACCTTCACCTACGAGTTCACGCTACATCAAAACGGCACCTTCTTTTACCACTCTCACGGCGCCATGCAAGAGATGATGGGTATGATTGGGCTCTTCGTCATCCATCCTAAGCAGCCGTATCAGCCACATTGTCACCGAGATTTCGGGCTGATACTTCAGGGATGGGCGCTCCTACCTAACAATCCAGTTCCTAATTCGTTTGCAATGGAATTCAACTGGCTGACAATCAATGGGAAAGCGGGACCGGCCACGACACCAATGATCGTCAAACAAGGCGAACGCGTACGATTGCGAGTGGTGAATTTAGGCATGGACCATCACCCAATGCACATTCATGGTCATCAGTTTTACGTCACCGGGACTGAAGGCGGGCGGAGTCCTGAAACCGCCTGGTTCCCAGGAAATACTGCAGTGGTCGGGGTGGCCCAGGCGCGCGATCTGGAATTCGATGCAGTCTACCCCGGCGATTGGATGTTCCACTGTCACTTGCCACACCACATGATGAATCAGATGGTGTCGATGGTCGGACCAATGGCCCACGCCGGCCATGGCGTGCAAACCGGGAAGGGAATGGAAGAGGGGATGGGAATTGTCAGACAAGGTCATGCCTTGTCTGAAGACATGGCTCCAGGGTTCGGGCGGGGAATGGGTGAAACAACAGAGAAGGACAGAAATACTTCAAACCTGGTCGCGCAGGGCCGCGTAAGCCAGCAAATTCCGAGTAACGGCAGAAAACGGGTGCCTGGCTACCCGCAGGACATGATGATGATCATGGACAAGGAGGTAGCGAAACCGCACACGTACGGGCTACCTCCGGGCTGGACCGCTTCAATGATGGGAATGATGACATTGGTGCGAGTTCTGCCCCCACCCATGTACGACGAAGTGATGCGCCGTATTAGGGAAGGCATCGTCGAAGCGCCAGCAGCTACGCCCAGCGGTCACAAACATAACTAACGAGAAGTCGTATAAAAGAGATACGCCGCTACAGAAGGGAATTGGGAACTGCGTTAACCCGCTGGGAAGAGACAGGAGAACTCGACGGGCATGTTTGCGGCCCTGATTGAAGGCACCGACATAGAGGGTCCAAGGGCAACGGACAGAGGACTGAGAAAGAGGGACCGCCGCTTAGGTTGATCTCAGGTTGAGGAAGGAATCATGAAACCCGAAAAACAGATGAGAGGGAGCACGGACACGGCGGTTATCGATCCTGTCTGTGGAATGACGGTAAATCCGGAAACTGCTGCAGGATCGTTCGAGCACAACGGCACGACATACTATTTCTGCAGCAAACATTGCGCGCAAAAATTTAGCTCAAATCCGCAGCAGTTTCTTTTCCCATCCGAGCAACCGGCGGTCGTTTCGATCGGGCGTCCCTCCGAGAGAGTTGCAGGGAATTATACCTGTCCGATGCACCCTGAAGTGCATAGCCCGAAGCCCGAAGCCTGTCCGAAATGCGGAATGGGACTCGAGCCAGTGACTGTCGCAGCTCCACAGCAAAAGATCGAGTATACGTGCCCGATGCATCCAGAGATCGTCCGCGATTCGCCGGGAAGCTGCCCAATCTGCGGCATGGCGCTTGAGCCGAGAACGGTCACGGTCGCCGAAGAAGAGAATCATGAACTGAGGGACATGCGGCGCCGGTTCTGGGTCAGCGCCATACTCGCCCTTCCCGTTTTCGCCATAGGCATGAGCGATCTCATTCCTGGCGCACCTGTCCAGCGTACGTTCTCGCCCAGTGCTCTGACATGGCTCCAACTCGTTCTGACATCTCCAGTGGTGCTCTGGGGTGGCTGGCCGTTCTTCGTTCGCGGTTGGCACTCAATCGTGAATCGTAGCTTGAACATGTTCACGCTCATTGCACTGGGAGTTGCAGTGGCCTATGTCTTCAGTCTCATTGCGACGATATTCCCGGACGTCTTTCCACATTCTTTTCGCGGACATGGAGACGCGGTACCAGTCTACTTCGAAGCTGCAGCAGTTATCACCTCACTGGTATTACTCGGTCAGGTGCTCGAGCTTAAGGCACGTAGTTCCACGAGCGCTGCCATAAGAGCATTACTGGGTCTGGCTCCGAAGACAGCTCGGCGAATAGCTCCAGACGGTAGTGAGCAGGACGTACCTTTGGACCAGGTGAACCAAAAGGATCGCTTGCGGGTGCGGCCCGGTGAGAAAATTCCGGTTGATGGCGTAGTAGTCGAAGGTGTTAGCTCTGTTGACGAGTCCATGGTGACGGGAGAGCCGATCCCAGTCGAAAAGCGGACTGGGGATCAGGTAATTGGCGCGACGGTGAATGGAACGGGTGCGCTGGTGATCGAAGCGCAACGCGTTGGCTCGGAAACCCTACTGGCCCAAATCGTCCAAATGGTTTCAGAGGCCCAACGGAGCCGAGCGCCGATTCAGAAGCTGGCAGATTTGGTCTCGGCGTACTTTGTGCCAGCCGTGATCCTGATCGCAGTAATTACTTTCGTTGTGTGGTCCACAGTTGGACCGCAGCCGCGCCTGGCTTACGGCTTAATTAACGCCGTGGCCGTTTTGATCATCGCTTGTCCCTGTGCCCTGGGCCTTGCAACACCAATGTCAATTATGGTTGCGATGGGAAAGGGTGCACAGCTCGGTGTACTCTTCAAGAATGCAGAAGCTATCGAAGTGTTGCGGGAGATAGACACTTTAGTAGTCGATAAGACAGGGACCATCACCGAAGGCAAACCGAAATTGATGACCGTAGTACCGGCGGCAAGTGTCAACGAGAGGGAACTGCTTCGATATGCGGCGAGTATCGAACGTGGAAGTGAACATCCCCTGGCCGCTGCGATCGTAAACGGCGCGCTCGCTCGAGAAGTTGAAGTAGTGAACGCACACCACTTTGAGTCCACCACAGGTAAGGGTGTGAAAGGGACTGTAGAAGGTCATCAGGTTGCTCTGGGAAACCAGAGTCTGCTGCAGGAGCTCGATATTCCTGCCGACGAGCTCATTTCTCACGCGGAAGAACTTCGCGCTCAAGGGCAGACGGTGATGTTTGTAGCGATCGATGGTCGACTTTCAGGAATTCTGGGCGTCGCGGACCCGATAAAAGAGAGTACTCCCGAGGCTTTACGGGAATTGCATGAAGAGGGAA
>Ga0209431_10000976_pt1 | contig 23945 bp, 24 predicted proteins | sample RifCSP13_3_FD_184021 | JGI IMG/M metagenome (GOLD analysis project Ga0209431, IMG submission 184021) | Soil microbial communities from Rifle, Colorado - Rifle CSP2_sed 13_3 (SPAdes) (version 2) | ecosystem: Environmental > Terrestrial > Deep subsurface > Rock core/Sediment | place: Rifle...
ATTGATACAGAGGTGTGGGAAAGGGAACTGATACTTAGGGACCAATATTCTTCTTTTACTATGTGGCAAATTTGCATCGTAGCGTTCACTGAGTATTTTCCCAAATTGATTGCGTATTTTTTGCCACTCAACCAAACGATCCTCACGTCCGTTGGTGTACACAAATTCCAAGGCTTGGAGCATCTCATCAAGATGTTCCAGCACGGTGACATGACTAACCACTTTTTTGTCATTAACTTTTCCGAGCCCTTTCAAAAAGCTCGTAATTTCGTGAAATGTTTTTCTGTGAGTATCGACTGAATAGTAGCCACCTTGTCCCAATTCTTGCATAATATTTGTCCAATCAGTTTCATCTCCTCGATACGTCACGAGTGTCATCACACCACCACCTGGTCGAACATGCCACCATGCCTCACGAAGTAAATCCTTCCATTCATCTTTTTCATATGAGACCACATGACTGAGAAGCACCATGTCATAGAAGTGAGAGTCGACTGAGTGACCATGTATGGGCAGTGGCGCTGGCCAAGTGGACTCATGAACTTGCAATTTCTTTGCTCTCAAAGATGTTACGAATAATGGATTTTTCTCCACACCGACATAGCGTGTAACAGACTCACTGATTGGCAGAGCCATATCACCATTGCCTGAGCCAATATCTAAACAGCTTTTTATGTCACGCTCCTCAATCAACCGCAGTATCTCACTACGCAGCACAAATTTTTCATTGGTATTACGCAGGAAAGCCTCGAACGAATTCTTGTATATATGCGCTTTGTTATTCATAATTGTCGAAGTCTTAGTTCTACTTTATCTCCCATATTCACATCACCTGCCATCAAGACATTTCCTACAAGACCTCGTATATGCATAGCAGCCTTAGGAAATTCACTCGCCTTAAACTTGGGATATACCGACTTGATGGCTTTTCCCGGATGCATGCATGGTAAATTTTCACTGAGTATCATCCACATGCCGCCACTTGGAAATGCAAGCACGGAAGTTGGTGCGACCATGCTAAAATCAGTAAAGCCACTTACACAGAGATTTGATCCTAGTAAACTAGCTAATTCGATGGCCATAGCGTCTCCTTGTCGTAGATCCAGGACATGAGCAAGCTTTCGCATCTCCTCAAGTGACACTGCACTCCACTGTCGCCAATTTGCCATATCTACTCTTTTCTCTGTTTTGGGCCGATCAAAAATCTCAGCTTCTCTCGATCCCTTCGTATTCCGTACAAAACCATAGTGCTTATCACCTGCAATGCCCTCCAAAGAAACTCGAAGACTAGCTCTGACTTCAGAAATTTTCTTTGGAGGGCATTGCAGGTGATAAGCTTCTACTTTGCCAAAGACTTTTTTCATAAAATTAAATTTAGAGGGGATCTTATAATGGAGATGAATATATGGCAATAGACGTCATGTGTAGCCAAATTGTTTGAGATAGGCTACTCTCTGCCGCGATCTCTAAACTTGTTTGTCACCTTTATGGCTCAAGAAACCATTGTTAGCTTTGATACGGTATCATTTATGTTCGAAAACGATCATCAGATATTGGATGAAGTGGACTTCTCCGTGAGACGGGGAAGTAAGATTACCGTCATGGGCCAAAACGGCGCTGGTAAAAGCACCATATTCAAACTGATACTTGGTAGCTATGAACCAACATCGGGATCAGTAAATGTTGTACCGGGCCTGACAATTGCTATCGCTCCGCAGGTCACTCCCCCCGAAGATCGCGACCTAACGGTGAAAGCATTTTTTGAGAAATACTTTAAGGAAAAAGTGTACGACATGGGTAAACGCATCGATGATGTCCTGGAAATAGTAAATCTTCATGCTCCACATGACAGGATCATTAAATCTTTTTCTGGAGGACAACAAGCACGACTATTATTGGCATCAGCCCTGATTCAAAATCCCGATATCCTGCTCTTGGATGAACCCACCAATAATCTCGATCCTGCCGGTATTGAACATCTCACGAGTTTTATCATCAATTACCCCGAAACCTGTATTGTCATTTCTCATGATGCAGATTTCTTGAATGCATTCACTGACGGGGTACTCTACCTCGACATTTTCACACGCCAAGTAGAACAATATGTAGGGAATTACTTTGATGTAGTAGAACAGATTGAGATTCGCAAACAAAAGGAAAACAGTAAAAATGCGAAGCTAACTAAAGGTATTCAGGAAAAACGGGACAAAGCCAATGTCTTTGCTCACAAAGGCGGAAAAATGCGTGCGGTAGCTAAACGTATGCGTAAAGTAGCTGAGGAACTAGAAAGTGACATCGTCGAAGTACGAAAAGAAGACAAAAAAATTCGTGATTTCATTATCCCCTGCCAAGAAGATCTATCAGGTGAAGTTGTGAAAATTAATGCATTCACCATTATCCAAGATCATCACCCAGTCGTAAAAAAAGCTGCAATAGTAGTGCGCAAAAGCCATCATTTGTTACTTACTGGTCCCAATGGCATCGGGAAAAGCACATTGCTTGAGTCTCTAGCTACTGGCGCATCCAAAGATGCCATTATTGGTGAGAATGTACGAGTAGGATATTATCGTCAAGATTTTTCTACCCTAAATTTTGAACATACTGTTTATCAATCCATGTTGGATGCTTTGGAAACGGCTGCCGGGGGACCAATTGAGGAACGCTTACGCTCTACCGCCGCTGGCTTTCTCATTACGTCAGCACTTATCAATAGCAAAATAGGCACACTTTCCGAAGGACAGAAAGGCTTGGTTGCTTTTGCCAGGTTGGTACTACAAAAGCCCGGATTGCTGATCTTAGATGAACCTACGAATCACATTAATTTCCGTCATCTACCCGTGATAGCGCAGGCTTTAGACCAATATACTGGTGCCATGATTTTGGTTTCTCATGTACCAGAATTTGTCGCGCAAATACGCATCGATGAAGTGCTGGATCTAACGAAGTAAAGGCTACCCGCTAGAAAACTTGTCTGTGTGAAAAAAGAACGTTATAGTTCACTCGCAATTTTCCAAGGACAGTTAGCTCAGTTGGTAGAGCATCTCGTTTACACCGAGAGGGCCACAGGTTCGAGTCCTGTACTGTCCACCATGAACCACTCCCCTTCGATCCCTCAGGGTCGGGTTCACGGCAAACCAAAAAATCCTGCCTCAAATAAAAAGGCACGGTTTATTTGTATGAACAAGATCAATTATGTACTACCTCAGAAATTGTCTCATCTATCTGACGTTTTTTCTGCCGATGTTTGAGAGCCAATGCTGGAAGAGCAAAGAATAGAACACTGCCAATGACGAGTGAAGGCCTCACCCATTCAGTGAGCAGCATCGTACTGAGAAAGATCGCTTCAAAATAAAACAGAGGATGATGGATATAAAAACTAAACCAGTCGCCACCACGCTCAACATGTCTCTGGAGTTTTTTTCGAGAAGCAGTGAGAAAGAAACCAATGAGCCTCTTATCAAGTGGCCACAGTAAAGGCACACCACCGACCAATACCATGTCCATGAGAATATGACTGAATACACCAACACTCAGCAATACCAATACTTGATACATAAGTACCGACTGTAGTACCCAGCTCAGGATAAAGAGCGGTGTCAAAATAGCTAAATAAAACAAAGGTGCATGCAAAAAAGTCTGACGATGATTGACAGCGTCCTGACCAAAAGGCTTTTTCTTACGATACAAAATATAATACATGAGATCCAGATCAGGTAATGCTCCTGCCAAGAATCCTAGTGTGAAAAGCCATTTATTCGTTGTTCCCCACTTATTCAGGAAAAATGCTGTTGTCGCAGCAGTGGTCACTACATGAGTAGGAAACATCATAAGCTAAAGCTTAATTTCGATCTTATAAACACACGATACGTTAGCAGACTGAACCTAGAGAGTAAAGAGAAGTACAGAATGCATAGCGCTGAATGATGAGTTACACTTTGCACTCAGCCTGCCCGCCGAAGCTCCTGCGAAGGAGGGAACTCAGCACTTATTTCTTCATCTTGAGTTCTTTCAGATCAAAAATGAGTTTTTTTGCTGGCCATGACACTTGCGCACAAGTCAGGTCAAAAGTCTTGTTTTTGACCGGCTTTTTGGCATACAGAGGATCATTGAGCAATGGATAACCTATTGCCGCCATATGTGCCCGGATTTGATGGCGAGCTCCTTGATAGATAATAGCTTCTACAAGCGAATTTCCCTTCACTTTTTTAATCACTTTATACTGTGTTTTGGCAGGTCTCCATTTACCACGCTTTTTATCGTCTTCTTTGGCTTTCACAACCATTTTTGATGCACTTTTGGGATGATGCGCTATCTCAAGAGTAATTTCACCCTCCTTTTTCTTGGGATTTCCTTTTACCAATGCCAAGTAATGCTTCTCAATCTCATGATCATAGGAAGCCTTACGAAAAGCATGAAAGGCCTTATTGGTACACGCGAAGAGCACAAGGCCAGAAGTATCAGTATCTAAGCGGTATAATAGCCCTCCCTCCTCAGGTGCGAACCCACTCACCTTCTTTAGCCTAGGAAACTTCTTAAATACCTCTTCTACAAGCGAATTACTATCCTTTCCTGGCGTTGTAGCTTGACCAACAGGCTTAAATACCATCAAATAATCCTTTTTTCGTTTACAGAAGAGCTTTTTTGACATAAAGAGACTTGAATTTTAGACGTATGCATGCTAGCATATCTTGAACTATCAGTGATTCTCGTATATCATATCCCTCTTGCACTCCTGAACTTTTTGTATCCTTAATGATACTTTTATCAAATCGCTTCACGTTGTGTTTGTGTCTTTGTTTGCTTACCTACTTTTGGGTATCGGAGTTTTTGGCATCACTGCCACTCCATCAGAAAGTAGCATCGGTGTCTCTGAGGCTTCCAGTCTCACTCAATTAACCCCTCGCTTGATCAACACGGTAAAATTGATCAGTGAGACGCATCAAAAGTTGCTAGCTCAGGAAAAGACGGTTCGAAAACAGCTTGCTGTGCAAAATACTGCCACTCGCAGCAAAGTAGCCGGAGCTTCCGGCAACAAGTCACTCGCTTATGCACCTGCCAAAGAAGGTAGTCATGTTTTCTATGCAGGTCAATGTACTCGCTACATCGCAAGCAAAATGGTCATTCCATGGAATGGCAATGCCAAGACTTGGCTGAGCAAGGCTGAATCTATGGGATATGAAACGAGTGAAAGCCCAAGGCCCGGCTCAGTCGTCGTAACTGCCGAGGGTCCCTACGGCCATGTTGCTATCGTGGAGGAAATCAAAGGTGACACTATGATCATCTCTGAAATGAACTATCAGGGCTGGGGCAAACTTAGCTCTCGAGAAGTTCCTCTGGATTATGACAAGATCAAAGGCTTTATCACCGACGATCGTCTTAACAGCTAATTTTCAGTTCACATATTAAATAACAGCTCATGGCTTGGATTTATCCGGCTACGGGCTGTTTTTGAATATATTTAAAAAGCAGTGAACCATTCCTACGTCAGGGGTTCACCGCATAAACCATTTCCCTCTCTTCCTAAAACACGTTAAACATTCTCAGGCGGCAGCCATGAACCTGAGCGCAGCGAATGGAAAATGCAGATGAACCACTCACTTTGTTCGGGTTCACTACAAAAACCACTATCTTTTGCACTCCTAAGTAACTTAAACATACATGGCGTGCCAAAAACCCGAGCTTTGCGAGTGGTTTTTGGTGCTGTGGAGAGGACTTGAACCTCCACCCCATTGCTGGGACCAGCCCCTCAAGCTGGCGTGTCTGCCATTCCACCACCACAGCTTAAAAGTTACCCGATTACCACTTGAGGATTTCCACCTTTGTATATTGTTGGCGATGACCTTTTTTGCGCATATAACGCTTACGGCGAAGCTTTTTGAAGACCAACACCTTATCACCCTTACCATGTTCGACAATCTTACCTTTGATTTCAGACTTAGCAGCTAATTCAATATCGCTGTCAGCCAGTAACACAGGAGCACCAAAGGAAACAATATCACCCACATTACCCTCGAGTTTTTCAATAGTGATAGTTTCGCCAGGCACTACTTTCTCTTGGCGACCAGAAACATTAATAACTGCGTACATAGTGAGCTTTAAGTCCCGAGCAAAGTAACACAGGGGCAGTTTGAGATCAAGCAAAAACTTACTACATTCGCAAATATGCTATATTGCCAACTAAGTAATTTTATTTATGCGCAGATTATTAGATTCTTTGTGGGACAAATTACCATCCCTTGGCAAAGGAGAAAAAGAGCCACTCCTTAGGGAAAAACTAGGACCAGCAATTGTAGGTAAGGTACATGACCGTATCAAAAGTGTGAAAAATCTGTCTGAAGGTGTTTCTTTATTTGAGCTCATTATTGAATTAGCTTCTCGGGCAAGTTTTCAACCTGAGTTTGAAGGAACTTCACCTGCAAAGCTGGAAGAACAATTGTGGAGAGCTCTAGATGCTTTGACTGTTAAATTGCATGACCAGTTTGGATACGCTTTTGACCTCAATATTATTGCTGGCAATGAGCAGAAACGAATTCCATTACCGGTAGCAATTGATTTTGATCGTTTGAGAGATTCAGTTGCCAAAGATAATGGGGAATACTACTTCCGACCATTTTATGCAGCCCCATCGCATGCTAACTTTCCGGCAAGTGGATTTGATGATTCTCACGCATTAGATCTGATTGTTCCCGCTGGAACCCCCATTAAGTCAGTAGCCAGTGGCAATGTAGCTTTTAGTAAATTAGATTCTGAGATAGGAGGGAACGACTCAAGATTTGCAGGTTTGGACAATAGGATGGATATTTATCTAGGGGACCTAAATCAAACTTGTGCATACCGACATCTCGCCTACATTTCTCCAGAGAAGAGACCAAAGACTGGTCAGTTAATCAAGGGTGGAGACATTGTCGGTGAAGTAGGCATGACTGGCTGGACCACTACAGCACACTTACATTTTGTAGTTTATCAGCCACACCAAAGTCTCGGCCTAATCAGCCAAAAGCTGGTCTTCGCAAAAAATTAGAAGGAATATTGCTCACGTTTGTTGTTAAAATTCACCGGCCTTAACTTAGAACTTAGAACTCATATTACTTCTTCCTCAACACAGCCAAGAAAGCTTCCTGACTTATGATTGTCGTCTCTTAAACCACTTAATCGCTTCTTCAATCATTGGTTTGTAATCAGCGATATTCACAAAATCAAAAAAATCTTTCTGCTTCACAAACTTTCGCTCATTCGTAGCATTGCTTGTAGGATCTAAACTTTGGTCACGGATCGTTTCAATCAAGCAAGCATATCGTAGTTGATATATCGTAGAATGACCTGATACTACTTCAAAGTAACCAATCATCTGTTTATCAGAGATTGTAACATCAGCTTCTTCACGTAATTCTCTCTTCAAGGCCCACAGTACCGTTTCATGAATTTCTGGTTTCCCACCTGGAATATTCCAGAGCTTATTCGGCTCTCTAATGATAAGAATTCTTCCACTTCTATCAAAACACACTCCATATACTTGGGTTATTGGACGCAAATGTTGAAATTTTGTTCCCTTATGCCAGATAAATTTCACAGTGCTTTGTATCAAAGATTCCTTATTACTTTTTTTATTAACTTTTCCTAACATAGGCTCGCTTAACTTTGAACTTAGAACTTAGAATTTAGAACTTGTTTATTTCTTCCTCAACACCGCTAGGAATGCCTCCTGCGGTATATTAACCTTGCCGACCATTTTCATGCGCTTCTTACCTTTCTTTTGTTTCTGCAGAAGCTTCTTTTTGCGACTGACATCACCACCATAAAGATAGCCGGTGACATCTTTGCGGAAGGCAGAAATAGTTTCACGAGCGATGATCTTCGCACCGACAGCTGCCTGTAAAGCGATAGGAAATTGGGCTTTGGGAATAATTTCTTTGAGTTTGAGCAACAACGTCTCTCCACGACTATGAGCCTCCTTACGGACCACAATACTGGAAAAAGCATCCAGTCTTTCACCAGCGACCATGATATCCATTTTTACTAAGTCTTCTTGTTTATAGCCAGCCAAGCTATAGTTCATGGAAGCATAGCCGGATGAAATTGATTTCAAATCATCATAAAAGTCAGTCACGATCGATGCCAAAGGCGCAATCGATGTCATATGCACACGGGTAGGGTCGAGATACTGGAGATTCTTGAATTGTCCACGACTGTCTTGGACGAGTTTCATAATGTCACCGACATATTCTTTGGGAGTCACAACTTCCAAATCCACGATCGGTTCTTCAATATTGATAATAGTAGCGGGGTCAGGGAAATCAGCAGGGTTATCGATCATGAGCACCTCAGTTTGCGTATGCACTTGATATGACACACTCGGCGAAGTAACTATCAGACTGAGGTTATATTCACGTTCGAGGCGCTCTTGAACTATATCCATATGAAGAAGTCCCAAATAGCCACAACGAAAACCTAGGCCCAAGGCCTGAGACTTCTCTGGTTCATAGACAAGAGCAGCATCATTGAGACTGAGTTTGCCGAGAGCATCACGCAGTAAGTGGTAATCATCACCTTCGACACAGTACAGTCCAGCAAAAACCATGGGCCTTACTTTCTTGTATCCTGGCAGTGCAGGAATCTTGGGATCACCCAGTACTGTATCACCGACGCGCGTCTCCCCTACTTCTTTTACTCCAGTAACGATATAGCCAATTTCACCGTTGATCAGTTTAGCTGCTGGTTGATACTTAGGCTTGAAATAACCAACCTCGGTCACAATAGTTTCTACTTTGCTATTGGCCATATAAATCTTGTCACCAGTTTTTACTTCACCAGCAAACAAACGCACATAGGTAACGACTCCCTTATACGAGTCATACATGGAATCAAAAATCAGTGCTTGCAATTTCTCCACCTCAGAAGATTTTGGCGCTGGAACTCTCTCAATGATAGCATCAAGAATTTTCTCTACATTCTCACCAGTTTTACCGGAAGCAAAAATCATCTCTTCTCGCTTCATTCCCAAAACTGTCTCAATTTCTTTAGCTACTTTTTCTGGCTCGGCATGGGGTAAATCAATTTTGTTGATGACGGGAATAATCGTCAGATTATGCTCCATAGCCAAATACAGATTGGCTAAGGTCTGAGCTTCGATACCTTGACTGGCATCGACAACGAGTATAGCTCCCTCACAGGCAGCTAAACTGCGAGAAACTTCATAAGAGAAATCTACATGACCTGGAGTATCGATGAGATTCAAATTGTGATCTTTCCACTGCATACGCACCGGCTGCAATTTGATGGTTATCCCACGTTCTTGCTCTATATCCATCGTATCCAACATCTGGCCATGCTTCATCTCTCTTTTTTCCAGTGTGTGGGTAATTTCAATAAAGCGGTCCGCTAGTGTGGACTTCCCGTGATCGATATGGGCAATGATGCAAAAATTTCGGATTTTTTCTAACATAGTCTTTACAAATCAGAAGCAATATACGGTAAAAGGAGTCCAAATGCAGCTATGTGAGAGGGATTATCAAGCATTTTCATCGAAATACCAGGTAAGAATTTTTGTAATTGCTCCAGAGCGCCATCAGTCACTGTGCCACCGATATAACAAGAGTTGAGCCTGTAACGTGCTAGAAATTCTTTCAAAGCCAAAGCGATAGAATAGCATAATAATAATTCTTCACCCTTGGAATGTGGAAAATCCGGCAGGGCTTGGGTCATACAGATATTGAGTGGCTTGCCAACATCATGCCCCATCTCTTCTTCAAGAGATAAATTTTTCTTGAGACTCCCACTAGCAAATGAATATGGCAGACAGCCTACATAAACTGTTTCAACATCACGATAAAAGATGTGACAGCCAGTTTCGAAGACAATAATGAGTGAAGGTGATGTAGGAGCAAGGAAATGGACACCATCCAGAAGTGCCTGCAAACGTTTTTCTTTTTTAAGAGACAAATCACCTACCTTATCAGGAAGATAGGTAGTCCCAGGGCCAGTGATGAGAAGCAGTTCGGGATCAAAATGGCTCCTTAATCTTCCAAGTCCTTGCTTGGTGATACTAAAACGGTTGAGATATACCGTCTTCAACACCTGACCGTGCTCCAATACTGCAAGCTGATTACTATGCCAACTATGATCCACAGCAATGATCTTGCTATATGACATCCTCATAGTGGTTAATGTCATAGACACACATGTCACGATCAAGATTCATCGTGATCACATCGACGCGAAATTCATCATCCCAAAGTTTGTTCCTGTCCAAATATCCCTCTATAGCACGACTGAGACAATGTTCTTTGTGAGGTGAGAAATTATCCAAAGGATCTCTCTTTGACTGCAAGGCTTTTACTTCAACAAAGATGAGAGCATTCGTGTCGAGATCGCGCGCAATGATATCTATTTCATCTTTACCTTGAAACCAATTCCGTCGAAGAACATCAAAGTCACAAGCACGCAAATAATCATGCGCATACTCTTCAGCCAATGTTCCAACTATGTCTGTTTTCATAATCCTCGGATAATGCCTTCTCTCTCCCTCGTCAAATAATCAAATATATTCTTCTGAGCATCATGCATATCCGAATCAGTAAGCGTTCGATCAGGAGCCTGTAATTCAATCTTAAAAGCCAACGCCTTCTTATCTTTGCCAATTATTTCTCCAGTAAAAGTATCAAACAAATCAACACTTGTGATAAGTGGATGTCTCTTTTGAATTTCAGTCATCAGTGGTCCCACTGCAACTTCTTTCCCTAGAATTACCGAGACATCAAAAAGTTTACTGGGAAATTTTGGTAGTATTCTGAAAGCACGTTCCATTGGCTTCTCCAGAGATAATATGTGTTCGAAATCCAGTTCAGCATACGCAACTCTTTGATTGATTTTGTACGTACTTCGAATCGCACCGGATAATTCATATATTTCCCCCAATTCCTTATTCTCTTTCTTATTCTTCGCCGTAAGGCGTGCTGCTCTTCCATTCTGCACATAAAGCCTTTTATCATTCTCCATCGCCTGAACATCAGAGTCTATGTTCAACACCTGAAGTAAATTCTCGACATAACTTTTTACCTCATAGAAGGGCGTTTCTGTCTGCGTAGATGAGAATAAAATACCGATTTTTGCTCTTTCCTCGGGAAGGTTACTATCTTGAGGCAAAAAAACTTTTCCCAGTTCAAAGACAGCAATTCTCTCATGTTCAGTAAGATTTTTCACTAGCCCCTCGATCATGCCCGGAAGTAGATTCACTCGCAGATGCGTATGCTCCTGCGATAAGGAATTTTGTAATTGTTCATGCGGATCAGCCAATTGAAACTTACGCACTTCTTTATCACCATAAAATGAATAGTGATAGACCTCATTCAAACGGCAACTTTGGGCAAAGAAATTTTTAATTCTTTTCTCCAATTCATGCCATGGCTCATGCACCGGCAAAGCCAAACCTACTTTGGGAAGTAGTGGCTGAATTTTTTCATAGCCATGAAAACGAGCGATTTCTTCAATAATGTCCGCCTCACTACTGATATCCTTGGTCGCACGGAAACTAGGAACAGTGAGGGCTAATTGAGTCTTGGACTTTTTTGTCACTCCAAATCCTAAACTTTTGAGCGTAGCAGTCATGAACGTTGGAGATACTTTCGTACCGATTCTTTCAGCGATACGAACAGGGTTTACTGAGAAAGTAATCTTCTTGGGTTTGCGGGAGAAAACATCAGTAACTTTTGAAGTGATAAGAATATCTGCATTATTCTTCAGTAGACAGAGAAAACGAAGCAATGAAATTTCTGAAAGATAAGGATCAAGAGACTTCTCATAGCGCTGCACTGCATCAGTGCGTAAGCCTAGCTTTTGGGCGGTAGTTCGAATTGATGTAGGATCAAAATTAGCCGATTCCAGAATCACTCTTTTGGTTTCAGGAGTAATTTGTGAAACTTCTCCCCCCATAACTCCAGCAATGGCGATAGCTTTTTCTCCATCCGCGATAATTAACATACTTGCATCCAAAGTACGCTCAACACCATCCAAACAAGTGATTTTTTCCTTATCATGAGCTTTGCGAACTGAAATGGTTCCTTTGACTTTGTCAGCATCAAAGGCATGCAAAGGCTGACCTAATTCATGCATGACATAATTCGTCAGATCCACAATAAGCCCATGTGATCCATGGCCGATATTGCCTAACATATTGGCAATGCCTTGGCCATCTGTGATTTGCTTCACCTCCAAACTTACTGCCATATAACGAGGACAGAGTTCAGGCGCTTTGACTTCCACATTAACTTCAGTTTGAGGAAATTTTCCTTTATATATCGTTAGCGGTTGTAACTTTCTCTCCCAAATAGTGGCACATTCCCGAGCAATACCATAATGCCCCCAGAGATCCGGTCGATGCGTAAGAGATTTATTATCAATCTCAATCACAGTATCATTCTTCCCCAAAGCATCAGCCAAAAGTATGCCTGGTTTAGCTTTTAATGGAGACAAATCGACAACACCTGGTTTGAGTTCTGAGTGCTGAGTGCTGAGCTCTGAGTTTAATTCTGCACTCTGCACTCTAAACTCTGCACTCAAACCAACTTCCTCCGCCGCACATATCATCCCGAAGCTTTTCACGCCCCTTAATTCAGCATCCTTGAGTTCGACGAGTTCACCCTCGCCATGCCAGCGCACCTTTGCTTTCGGTAAAGCGACTACCACTTTCATACCTTCATAAATATTTTTAGCTCCACAAACGATCTGTACCACTTTTCCACCAATATCAGTTTGGGTGACCTGTAAACGGTCAGCATTAGGGTGAGGTGCTATTGTTTTGATTTCGCCAACCACAATATGTTCCCAAAGTTTTGTCATATCTTCACTGCCTTCGATCTCTGCGGTCCGAATATTAAAGAGCCGGACAAATTCCTCGGAAGAAATATCCGAAAGATCCACAAATTGTTGCAGCCAGTTGCGAGAGATTTTCATAATTAAAAAGCAAATTGTTGTAAGAAGCGCAGATCACCACTTTGCATCAGACGAATATCGTCAATCTTGTATTTGAGCATGACCAGACGGCTTAAGCCCAGACCAAAGGCCCAACCATTGTATTTTTTCGTATCGATTTTGCCATATTCCAAGACCTTGGGATGAATCATGCCGCAAGGAATGAGTTCAATCCAGCCGGAATGTTTACAGACATTACAGCCTTTGCCGCTACAAAACGCACACTCAGCATCGAGTTCAAAACCGGGTTCCACAAAAGGGAAATATCCCGGACGCAGACGAACCTTAATTTCTCTGCCAAACATTTCTTTGAGGAGCAGCTTCATCACTGCCAACAAATTGCTAATAGTGAGATTCTCGTCAATCATCATTCCCTCGAGCTGATAAAAAGTGTGCTCATGAGACGCATCGAGGGCTTCATTGCGAAACACTCTCCCAGGAACAATCATCCTCAGTGGTGCACCATATTTTTCCATTGCACGTACTTGTACCGGTGAAGTATGCGTACGCATAACTACTCCTGAACGTAAAAAGAAAGTGTCTTGCATATCACGAGCGGGATGAGTTGAAGGAATATTCAGAGCTTCAAAATTGTAATATTCGCTTTCCGCCTCAGGACCACGAAGTACAGCAAATCCCAAACTCTGGAACACATCGACTAACTGATGCTGCACCTGAGTAAGGGGATGTAAAGAACCAAGCATCGTATGGCTCGGCTGTGTTACATCCAGCGATTCTTGAGCCTCTTTCGCAGTAATTTCTTGAAACTCTAGATGGGAAAGTTTTTCCTCCAAGGCAGTTTCTATAGTCTGACGCAGATCTTGAAGTTGACCTCCGATGATCTTTCTCTCTTCGATTGGGACATTAACTAAATTTTTGAGAAGTAAGGTGACTTCACCCTGCTTGCCCACATATTTCTGCATAAGTTGCTCCAAAATACCACTCGCACGTACTTGAGAGAGTTCATCCTGAAAACGCTGATAGAGTGAAGAAATATCGATCATGAAGCTGAAGTTTTACGATGAAAAGCAAGTTCAATTAAAACCATTACCAGGACAATAATCAAGCCATCCCACCAGAAAAACACTTGCAATGACTTTAGCAAGAGTAAAAGACAAATTCCCAAGCTAATAAGTATTCCTTGACGAAGTGCAATCACGAGAAATGAATAAATTACTTCGTTACCGTGTAGAAAACGCTTGAGAAAGAAAATCATCAGCGCGAATGTAGCGCTCAGTGCAATAAATAAAGAAACAAAAAATGCGATCATTACACCCCACTCTAAACCACTCTGACACACATCCCCCATCATCACTTCGCATGGTGAGAGCTTACTAAGCACGAGTAGCCAAGTAATCCAACCAAGTACACCAGAGAAAAAAAGTACGAGAATATTAAGCATGTTGCTTCGTGTCTTTAAGTTGATTCAAAAGTTGAGGTATTTTCTGGAAATCAGCCATTAGTGTGGCTTGTAAGCCTCCATTGTACAGTGCTGCCGCCGGATGATAGAGAGGGAGATACACTTGTGGACCATTTACACCCTTCGTACGTATGGCTTTTCCATGCATTTCAGAAATTTTCTTATCAGGGAAAAATATTCCCATTGAATGCCTCCCCAGAGTAGCGATAATGAGGGGCTTAAGCAAAACCAGCTGACGCGCCAGATATTGACTACATGCCTGGATTTCATCGGGAAGTGGATCCCGATTTTCCGGAGGACGACATTTTACGACATTGGTGATAAAAACATCGTCTCGTGTCCAACCAATCGATGCCAGCATTTTATCAAGAAATTTTCCTGCAGCACCGACAAAAGGCATACCCAGTTCATCCTCGCTTTTACCTGGTCCTTCACCGATAAAAACTACTTCTGCCTGCGGATTACCTATCCCGGGGACAGCATTGGTACGTCCTTCACAAAGTCGACATTGCCGACACATTTTGACCTGTTCAGCAATTTCCTGAAGTGAATCCATAGACGAAGAAAAGTCCCTGGTAAGCTAACATGAATTAGGCTTTCTTACAAAAAACAATTCTCCAGAGACCTCCTCAGAAGATATTGATTTTACATTCCACCATATCAGAGGCAGAGTTGGATTCGAGAGTTGAATTGACTGTAGCTCCTCGCTACTGCCTGATGACAGACAATACTTTTGGATCTCTTGTGTCAGTTCTGTCAAAGACATTCGTATTGCATTCCCTTCTCTCTGTCCATTTATAGAAAACAAAGATTTATCGCCATCGCGTATGGTTACGACAAAACTTTCATTATGAGTATTGGATGACCAATCAACCGTAACATTGTTATTTTTTATTAACTCCATCCCTACAGTCCCATCCGGCAAATTCAAAATATTCTTCTGTGGAAAAAGGATAGGTATGGTATCAATAAGCGTTGACTGCAGTTCTTCCTTGAAATCACTAAAGTCAGACACGTGAAGAATGAATACAGATTTTGTGAAGGGTTCACGAATGTGCAATTCATAGGGTAAGTCTCGAACAAGTTCTAATAGTTCCATCCAAGATTTACCAATCATTGCATTCTGTCCCAAACTCATTACAGTTTTCCAAAGACCCCTGTTTTGAGTTTCAGATGCCAAGATATCGAGTTTGGACTGTAATTTATCACCGGAAAACACATATATATCACTCTCATAAACAGTCTGGGAAACAGTCTTCGTATCACCAAGTACCGGAGAAACATATGTGGAAGCAAAATACAGTTGGTAATTCAGCTTGAGTCGATTTTTCTCAGGAATGATCAAGAAATCCACATATCGAATAGTATCACCCAAAAAAGCAGATATAAGGGGAAATGTAGTGTGCAGTTTACTGGCGAACTGTGTACTCAGATGATTGATACAGTCGGTCTGACAAAAACCAAAACCAATAAAATTTCCCCATGATGGTATTGGTTTACTCATAATCCACGGCATTTTGCTGATACTTTGACTGCCTAGTACCACCGGAGCATCACTGATGGATCGAAAAGTTATGATGATGAGATCATCGCGAACATTGATGCGATAATTTTGATCGAACATGGTTAGTGTCTCCTCCCCCTTGGTCAATTCCTGCCATGCATTGAGTAGTGCGGTTTTATTTGCCTGATAAAAATAAAACTCAGGGAAAATACCTGCATCATCCTTTCGAAGAACAAGAGCATTATTTTTACCCCAAAAATCGCAGGAAACAAGAGAACAATGCAATTTACTCTCCCAAGCACTGATAGCCGGGATGGCCAGCCCATCGTCAAAACTCATCAAACGATTATAGATGTCCCCACTCTTATCACCTTCCCACTCTAGATATCCGACAACATCCACGTTATCGATCATGTCGACCAAAACCGGTCGATGATAAAAATTCTTGAATAAGAAATAGACAATAACCAATACGAGAATGAGTCCAGCAATAGAACCTAACCAGTACCAAAGCTTCTTTCTATTATTTTTCATCTTTGCCAGCAAAACGATTGAGATACTCTTTGTGAGAGAGTGCAACGCGATGCTTCACTGGATCTATATCTATGACAACTACTTTCAATTTATCACCTACTCTACAAACTTCACTTATTTTCTCAATACGTCTTGGAGCCAACTCAGAAATATGCACCATACCATCTTTGCCTGGAGCTTTCTCTACAATCACGCCAATCTCTTTGCCAGACATACGATCTTGGACTACCTTTACGACCGTTCCTTCAAAAACATCTCCAATAATAAATTTATAGGTAATTCCTTTGATAATCTTAATCGCATCGGCAATGCCCTCCTCATTATTGGAAGAAATAAGGACAGTACCGTCATCTTCAATATTAATTTCAACTCCGGTTGCTTCGATAATGCCATTAATTGTCTTTCCACCACTACCAATTACCTCTCGTACTTGTTCAGGATCAACCTTGATACTCACTACTCTTGGTGCATAACGTGACATTTCCGGACGAGGAGCAGCAATTGTTTCCAGTATTTTGTCCAAGATAAAGAGTCGCCCTTCTTTGGCCTGCATGAGAGCCTCCTTCATAATATCAATAGTAATACCCTGCAATTTAATATCCATTTGCAGAGCAGTGATACCATCCTTTGTACCTGCAACTTTGAAATCCATATCACCCCCAAAGTCCTCCAAATCACGAATATCCGTAAGTACTTTAAATGTTCCCTTTCCATCACTCATGAGCCCCATAGCTACACCGGCAACAGGAGCCTTGATTGGCACACCAGCATCCATGAGAGATAACGTACTACCACATACTGATGCCATAGAGGTAGAGCCATTACTACCCATGATCTCTGTAACAACACGAATCGCATAAGGAAAAGTATCAAGGGGAGGAAGTACTGGCACCAAAGCTTTCTCCGCTAAATACCCATGACCAATTTCACGGCGACCGGGACCACCGCGAAGTGGACGAACTTCCCCAGAAGAATACGGTGGGAAATTATAATGATGCATGTAATGTTTGGTATAGTCCAAATCCATCTCATCAAACATCTGGCCAGCAGCTTTTGAACCAATAGTTACAATTGTCAGTGCTTGTGTCTCACCACGATTGAATACAGCAGAACCATGCGTACGTGGCAAAAATCCTACCTTAGAACTCAAAGGACGAACCTCATTAAGCTTCCTACCATCGGGTCGTTTATCTTTTTCCAAGATATTCTTACGGAGATGCTTCTTGAGGAATTGATCAACAACTTCCACAATGTGTGCCGGCACAAAACTGTCATCGACAGCTAAGACTTTTTCTTTGATTGTTGTCTTCATCTCATCCATAGCAGCATCAATTTCTTTGCGAAGAGGCTTACTAAAAACAGTATCCATTTCTTTCTCATCGATAAATTCCTTGACTACATCAAGAAGTTTCTTGCCGGAAGTAGCCCCAACCATATCACTGGCAATTACCAGAGGGTATTCCACCTTGGTCACACCTTTTTTCTTGATAAGATCATTTTGAACAGCAACGGTTTTTTTAACCTCTTGATGAGCAAATTCCAATGCTTTACTCATGGTCTCTTCATCAATCTCATGTGCCTCACATTCCACCATCATGATGGCGTCCATTGTGCCAGCTACAACCAAATTTAGCTTACTTTTGTCCAACTCAGTATACGTGGGATTGACGATCAGCTTACCATCGATCAAACCAATTCTGACAGCACCTACAGGGCCTTCAAACGGCAATCCAGCTAAACTCAATGCGGCGGACGCGCCAATCAATGCTACTATGGCAGGATCATTTTCACTGTCAGCAGAGAGCACAGTACATATGACCTGTACATCATTGATAAAACCCTTAGGAAACAATGGTCGAATTGGTCTATCGATGAGACGGTCTGCAAGAATAGCATTGTCAGACGGACGACCTTCACGTTTCATGTAGCGACTACCGCGGATCTTTCCACTCGCATAAAACTTCTCCTCATAATCAATAAGCAACGGAAAAAAATCAATACCCGGTCTAGGCTCAGCTACAGCGGCTGTAGCTAACACAACGACATCGGCATAACGAACAACGACAGAACCTTGCACTTGTAGGGCTAATTCACCGGTTTCGATCGTAAGATTGCGCCCAGCAATCTCAGCCGAAGAAGAATAAACAGACATGTAATATTTTTATTTACGTAATCCCATTTCATCAGCAAAAGACTCATAGCCCTTTGTGTCTATAGTTTTGTAATAATTGAGTAATTTTCGTCGCTTTCCCACGAGCATGAGTAAACCGCGACGAGAGTGATTGTCCTTCTTATGCTTTTCCAAATGCTTCGCCAAATCACCAATCCTCTGTGACACCAAAGCGATTTGCACCTTTATAGAACCTGTATCTTTTGGATGCGTAGCGTGTTTAGTAATGACACCTTTTTTTGTCGAATGATCCATAATTAAAAAATAAACATAAAAAGAAGCGCTGAGAGATTAGCACAACACCTCGGAGAGAGCAATGCTCCTGCAATTTTGAATTTAGAATTTAGAATTTTGAATTTGGGCAATAGTTTCCCAATCAAACTCATGCACAGATATATTGGCAATCTTTCTGGGCTGCATATCACCCGACAAGGCATATAAAACCTTAATCACGCCCCCATGGGTCATTACTAGAACCCGTTTCCCCGAAAATTTTTGAACAATATCGTTAACGGCATCCTTCGTCCTCATTCTTACATCCTCTATATTATCTCCACCCCAACGACTAAAATCATGTTCTAAAGCACTTTGCAAAATAGCCAAGTTCATCCTTCCCTCGGTAAGCAAGGCAATTTCATCCCAAGTCTTCCCATCCAAATGCCCATGACTTCGCTCAGTTAAATGCTCATTGATCTGTATTGGCAAATTCAATTTCCTGCTTAACGGCTCTACGGTTTCAAGGGCCCGCTTTAATGGTGATGCAATGATTACATCAAATTCTCCTCTTATTTGCTCTGTTAAAACCACAGCTTGATTTCTTCCCTCTTCGTTCAAAGATTCATCAAATCTTCGTCCAGCTGGTCGTTTCTGTTTATTGAAATCGGTAACTCCATGTCGAACAAAAGATATTGTCATAGCATTAGTATGTACGGAACACGACAATAAGACATTACATAGAGACTGTAAATAAAGACAATGAGCAACTATTAGGCTTTAATTACTTTTTAACCAATAATCTACTAAAAAAGCCAAACTATTATTGATCATATGGAAGACTATTCCCGGCAAGATGGATTTAGAATGATACGCTACCCAAGCCAACATGGTACCCAAGAAAATAAGCGGCAAAAACACTTCAAGCTGAAAATGAAAGAGTGCAAAAAGCGCACCATTGAGCATGAGAGAAATAGCTGGCAAACGATCTACTGGTAAGCAAATAAGTCCCCAACCACGGAAGACGTATTCCTCCACTACAGGAGCAATCAAAATAGCAATAACAAAAGCGATAACGATACCAATTCCGTCGCCCAACGGTGCCAACAATGAAGGCTGCTCACCCAAACCAGGGATAAAAGATAATTCAAAAAAACTTTGCAACCGGAGCAACAAAGCCACAAAAGCGAAGTAACTCATAAATATGAAAACGACATAACCAATGAGAGTCCAAATATCGTGAACATGGAGTGATATTTTCTTTCTATCATAAGGGAAACGTCGCCAGAACCAGAAATACACAATCAAGATAAGAACTACAGTCTGGAGAACATAGCCGGTGAGAAATTCTAACCATGGTGTCTGTACAGGAAATAGTAATTGTCTGGCAACATCCAAAAGATTCACAACAACTACCGTTGTCGCAAACATCAAAGTGAAAGAAAATATATTCTTACCAAAGAAGAGTGCGCGAATCCTTTTCAGTGCCATACTGTAAATTAATAATGAGATGTGGAAAATCAAAAACTTCTTTCACCATTTCAGGCCATTCAATACATATGATTCTCGCCTCTCCCTGAATATCCTTGGGCAGAATCTCTTCAAGAGATCCACGGTAACGATACAGATCCAAATGCATCATACGCCCCTGATCCGGCAGTATATACTCGCGCGTGTATGCGAATGTCGGGCTCACGATATGTCGCTCCACACCCAAATGCTTTCCCAATCTTTTGACAAATGCAGTTTTGCCCGCCCCCAAAGGCCCTTGCAGCAAGAGCAGATTTTTATCCTGCATATCTGCCAAGATTTGGGGAATATGTGTATCAAAATCCTCTGGTTTGTAAATACTCACTTGAGCCATCGAAGAGTAGATTATTTAGGATTCCAGTTTTTTGTTTTCATTTTCAATTGCTAATTTTTAACTGTTAATTGCACCGAAGGTGCTCGCAGTATAATATCTGAAAGAAACAAGTGCAAAACTCATATGTCGCCAAACCCAGGAACAAAAGTCTATCTACACATCAAAACCGTCGAGAGTAAACCTTCTCTCTGGAAAAAAATAAAAGAAAGAATTAGTACGTGGAACGACCATTTGAGGGCTTCTTCAAAGTCGCTGAAGGCTCATTTTGCAATAAAAAATTCACCAGTTCAGACTGCACGATTCCCTCAAAAGACATATCACAGAAAATTTCTTCCCGGTATAAGAACAAGTGTATCTGAACTTTCTAGAAATCCTCTACGATCTCTGGCGACAATATTTATTATTGCACTCGTCTTATCAACCCTAAGTTTGGCAATTATTGTTTCCTTCCTTACTGAAGAGGCAATACGCATAGTAAATACCAAACTGGATTTCAGTATCGAAGTGAAAGAAGATATAACACTCGATCAGATACAGCCACTCATGCGTGAATTGGATGTGCTACCATATGTTGTCACCGTAACATATATCAGCAAGAATCAGGCTCTGGAGAATTTCCGAAAGGAGCACCCTGATTTGCCCGACTTTCTCAAAACATATGAAATCAGCAATCCCCTCCCAGCTACAATTCGAATCAGTATTTCGGATCCCAAAAAGCATCAGGAACTGATTAATTTCATTGATAGGCGTGAAAACAGTACGGTCATCGATCTAAACAAAGTAAGAAATAATTTTGACCAGAGAAGCCGTATTGAACAATTGATAATTATCACCGATACGATCAAATACTTTCTCTATTTCTTTATTACGGTATTTATCAGTATTGGCATACTCATCATTATCTCTACCGTACAGCTGAGCCTAAACGTACGTAAGCGAGAATTATCGATTATGCAGGTAGTAGGAGCCTCATATCAAAAAATTCTTTTTCCATTCATCACTGAAGCTATATGGCTGAGTATCGTCTCAACGGGGATTGCACTTTTTTTCTTATTTTTGATTGCTCAAAAACTTACTCCCTTTGCCTTGGAATATTTCGGAACAAATAGCGTGAATATTGCCAGTTTCATCAGCATCAATTTCCTACCAATCACGGTGATCCTTTTTGGCACTGCGATGATTATCACAGGCCTTAGTACCGTACTTACCGCTTGGAGGTATCTCAGAACCCAAAAGCTTTTTTAGTGTTTTTATATACTTTTTCTGCGAATTCGTTCATTGCCAAAGCTTTGAGATCAGCAATTTTTTGAACAGTCTCTATAACAAAACTTGGTTCACATCGTTTCCCTCTTTGATTGTGCGGTGCCAGAAATGGTGCATCAGTTTCCACTAATAGCCGATCATCAGGAATGCCCTTGGCAGTTTCTTGCAAATCTTTGGCATTTGGAAAAGTCACAATGCCACTTAAAGAAATAAAACCGCCCATTTCCACAATCCAAGCAACATCATCAGCATCTCCGGTAAAACAATGCATAATAAATCGTGAAGTCGGATAGTCATGCAAAGTTCTTTGCATGTCGAGAAAAGCGTTTCGACAATGCAAAACAACAGGCTTATCACACTCAATTGCCAATTCTATTTGCGCCCTTAAAACTTTCTCTTGTGCCAATGGAGTATGTTCATTACGAAAATAATCTAGTCCTGTTTCCCCAATCGCAATGAGTTTGGGATCATGCATATGGTCTTTCATCCACGAAAGGACATTTGCATCCCATTCGTCGACATGATGTGGATGAATACCGAGAGTCATAAAACAGGTTTCCTGATCTTGTACAAAAGACACCAAAACCTGATTGCTCATATGATCATTTCCCACAACGATCATGGTCTCGATACCGACATCATGCGCACGACTCATAACCTGATCACGATCTGCATCAAATTCTGAGAGGTGGATATGGCAGTGAGAGTCAATGAGTTTCATATGAAGAATCTATCAAACCATGTTCTGTATGCTCTGAGATTGAGTGCATTACTCAAATAATATTTATCTTCATTTTTTGGTTTTACGAAAAAATCCAATTCATAACGTCCTCGTTCAGATAGTTTTAAAGTTATCATCACCTTCTTACCATCAACTTTATAATTAAACTCAAAAGGTTTCTCATACTTCTCTTGCACTGCCAATTGTTCAAATGGTTCTAGAATAGTTGCATTTAGGTCTAACTCGCGATCAAACTTCACATATAACTTACGAAAATTCAGCCTCAGAAAGCGATGGGCAAAATTTTGCGTGAAATAATACGTCTCATCCTTAGCCTTGATCACTCCTACACCAACACAATTAAATGCAGCAGTAAGGATATTGGCACGATGTCCAGGGCTTTTCATGAGGGCATCTTCCGCCTGTTCAGTAACATGTTCAAAACCGCGCATCTTGGCTAAATTTTCACCAAATGCCACATCAGTAATACCTGCACTCTTAATCCGATCGCTAGGCGAACGATTGGATTTGTCAGTATGCGAAAAGAAATCTTCCTCGGCCATATGGAAAGAATGATTGCGGGCCACAACCCGCAAGTCATTTTGCATAGTAAGTTCCTTCAACTTATGGATACGACGGTCATTATTGAGTGAAAAGAGCATACGCCACTCCATAGTCCTCAAACTGTTGGGGAGAAAAAGTGTATGCAGCCAATATTTGATGCGGTCACCCATCATACATTTTCAGTCATTTTAGCTTTTTCTTCAGCAAGAGCTAATGCTTCAATCATATCATCAATATCGCCATCCATACGTAATGGTAAACCAGACCAACTCTGATGAATACGATGATCAGTGATCCGGTCCTGGGGATAATTATACGTACGAATCTTTTCACTTCGCTCACCTGAACCTATTTGTGAGCGGCGCATAGCGCTGCGTTCATTACTGAGCCTTTCAATTTCTTGAGCAAGTAAACGAGACATTAATACTTTCATCGCCTTGGCTCTGTTTTTTTGTTGTGATTTTTCATCCTGACAGGTCACAATCAAACCAGTAGGTAAAAAGGTAATGCGCACAGCCGAATCTGTGGTATTTACACTTTGGCCACCATGACCACCAGCACGAAACACATCAATACGAATATCTTCCGGTCGAATATTAATATCAGCTTCTTCTGCTTCAGGAAGTATTGACACAGTTGCTGTCGATGTATGTATACGGCCCTGACTTTCAGTCTTAGGGATTCGCTGTACTCTGTGGACACCACTTTCATGCTTCAGTTTGCCGT
>Ga0209431_10000977_pt1 | contig 23937 bp, 23 predicted proteins | sample RifCSP13_3_FD_184021 | JGI IMG/M metagenome (GOLD analysis project Ga0209431, IMG submission 184021) | Soil microbial communities from Rifle, Colorado - Rifle CSP2_sed 13_3 (SPAdes) (version 2) | ecosystem: Environmental > Terrestrial > Deep subsurface > Rock core/Sediment | place: Rifle...
CGAGGCACAAGAGCCAGCCGTAGTATCTGGCGCTTCCCCTGGACGCGTACAGCATCGAGTCCAGGGCAAACCGAATAACAGGCTTCATTTTATTCCCCTAACAGATTGGCTGAAAATTCAGCTTATATTCAGGCTGCTCAAAAAGCTCCATATGCAAGGCCCCGGTTAAATCGGGGAGCGAGGAACGAGTCGTACTCTTCACGTACGTCGCAGTGACTCGCTTTGAGGCCAACGCAGCAGATGGACTTATTTCATGCCTGTTAATCCATGAAGTAGAAGAACTTCGGGTAAGTATTGAGCTCTGCCTTGAGCCTGAAGACCCTCTTCTTCTCCAGTATCTTCCTTACCTCGCTCTCAGGGTCGAGGAGGTTGCCGAACTTCCTTGCGCCTACGGGGCAGACCTCGACGCAGGCGGTGTAGCGGCCCTGCCTTGTCCTCTGGAGGCAGAAGGTGCACTTCTCCGCCACGCCCTGCATCCTCGGGCGGTTGCCCAGGTAATGGGTTACCGGGTTCATCTCCTCTGCCGGGAGATTGGGCTCGCCCCAGTTGAAGCGCCTTGCCCAGTACGGACAGGCCGAAACGCACATCCTGCAGCCTATGCACCAGTTATAATCTATTACGACTATGCCGTCCGGCTCCCTGTAGGTGGTGCGAACGGGGCATACTTTAACGCAGGGCGGCTTTTCGCACTGCATGCACTGCATCGGGAAATAGAAATAGTCCATTTCAGGGACCTGCTCAGGCTCATAGTAGTGCTCGCCCTCGAGGACGACTCCGGCGTTCTGGTAGGCGTTGCCTCCGACCTGTATGCCGGCCGGGTCAGGGTATCCCTTGTCCATGTTCTCGGGCAGGAAGTTGCCCTTCTCCATCTTGAGGACGCGTATCCACTGGATCTCCGGGTTGTCCCTGGACTGGTTATTCTCTTTTACGCAGGCGTATACGCATCTCCTGCAGCCTATGCACTTCTGGATGTTGAGGGCATAGCCGAAGAGCACCCCTTCCTGCGCGGGCGTGCCGTCGACGGTCGTCTTCTTGCCGAACTCCTCGGTGTATCTCTTCTCAAGCCTGTCAATGGCCTCTTTCTTCTCTTCCTCGGTCATGAGGCGGTAGTTCTTCTGGAACCACTCGCCCCAGGTCGCCTTGGCCTGGGCCTCGTCCGAGTTCGTGAGGAGCGCGCCTGCGCCCGCAATAGCGGCTGCCGTGAGTGTGCCGGAAGCGGCCTCGCTCAGGAATTCGCGGCGGGACTTCTCGACTGGCGCCTTCTGCCCGTCTTTTTTATCCTTATCCTTCATCTCAGACACTGTAGCCCTCCAGGGTATGGAAGCATCCGGCCTCTTTGACCGGAAAAATTATACTTTTCAGCCGGTTATCAGGCCTCAGGGTTCTTGTGGAACTGGAAAAGGCGCTTCAACAGCTCGGCCTTCTCCTGTTTGCTCATAAGTACGTATTGGCGGGAAGCAAGCGTGCTGTCTCCGCCAAGGACATCCTTCAGGTATGCCTTCTGATAGTCTTCCCTGAGGAGGACCTCGCTCGTCTTCTTGGCTATCCCGGCCGTTGCCGTAACGGCCACGCCCGCGATTATGGCCTTTGAGAGAAAGCTGCGCCTCGAAGTCGGGGCAGCCGCCTTGTTCTCAATGGCAGCCGTGGTAGATAAGTCCTTATCTTTTTTATCCATTGCCAAGTACCTCCGGTCCTCAGGACCTGGTAAAGAAAGTTAAAGATTGGTGGCAGGCACTGCCCCCACCAAAGCCGCAGTATGAGCAGGGCGGGTCAGTCCCATGAAAAAGAAATCCCGATTGTAATTTGCTGTTGATAATATAACAACCGCTACTAAGTTGTCAAGCTGCTTCTTGTATACAGTATCCAATCTGAAAGGGGCCGCACGCCCCATGAGAAGGAGGCCTTCCAGCGGGCTTCAATATGATGTTATAATCTCTGGACTATGGGTCCCCTAATCCTCAAGGAAGTGGTCTCCGAGCTTATGGAAAGGCTCTCCGGCGCCGTCATCTCCAAGGTGCACCAGAGCGATGAGCGCAATATCATCCTGAAGATATTCGCCAGGGGCTCTGAAGAGCGCCTCATCATATCAGCCCATCACAGGCTCTCGCGGATGCATATAACGGAGAGGGATTACAAAAACCCGCCCAGCCCGCTGCGCTTCTGCGCGTATCTGCGCAAATGGATAACCAACGCGCGAATAGAGGCGATAACCCAGAAGGACCTTGAGAGGATAGTCTCTATAGACCTCATTAAAAAGGGCGCCGATGGCGAAAGGCAAGAGTTCAGGCTCATTGCCGAGCTTACCGGCAAGTCGGCCAACATCATATTGACTGACAGGGATGGGGTCATCCTCGATGCCCTCAGGTATTTTCCGCCGGAGATATCGATGAGGGCGGTCATGCCCGGATTGAAGCTTGAACCCCTGCCGAGCGCCCCCGGCCTCAGGGAAGAGGAGATAGGGAAGAAAGAGAATGAGAGATGGATGGCGGCGGTCGACAGGTTCTACTCAGGGCTTGTTGATGAGGAGGAGCTGACAGAGCGGAGGTCCGGCTTGAAAAAGACCGCGTCAGAGGCCGAGAAGAAGCTCAGGCGAAAGCTCGTCAACCTCGAAGGCGATAGGGCAAAGGCCACCTCAGAGGTCGAGAACTACAAGACAGGAGAGCTCCTTGCCTCGAACTTTCATCTATTGAAGAAAGGCGTGAAAGAGGCGGAGGTCATCGACTACACGCAAGACCCTCCGGCATTTGTCAGGGTCAGGATGGATGAGAGGATCGGCCCGAAGGAGAATGTGGAGAAGTATTTCAAGCGCGCCAGAAAGGGAAGGAAGGCGCTTGAGCTCCTGAAGGACCGCATCCCGTCTGTTCAGGAAGAGATAGAATATATCGAAACGCTTAAATACAATATCGAGGCTGCCGAGACGCTCGCAGACCTCGACGACCTTGAAGCGGAGCTTGCAAAAGGAGGGTATCTTAAAAAGGTGGAAAGAGTTGAAAAGAGGGAGGAGCCAAGGGCAGAGCCTGTAAGGAGGTTCTCCTCAAGCGAAGGCTTCGAGATACTCTGCGGAAAGAGCGGGGCTGGCAACGACCTTCTTGTTTCAAAGTACGCTTCAGGCGAGGATATCTGGTTCCATGTGAAGGGGCAGCCCGGATCACATTCACTTATAAAGGTGGCGGGAAGGGGTACAGAGCTTACGAAAAAGACGATTGAGGAGGCGGCTTCCATTGCGGCCTTCTACAGCAAGTCAGCCAACGCGGGCAAGGTCGAGGTCATATACACTGAGGCCCGGAATGTGAAAAAGCCCAGGGGCGCGAAGCCGGGCATGGTTACCGTGAAGGAATACAAGAGCGTGGTGGTGAGGCCGGGCCTGCCAGCCCCATCCAATGAGGGGCGCCAATGAAAATAAGGCATACCTTTCTGATGGAAGAGGGCTACTGGATGGCGACCGGAGAGTTCTTTGACCAGTTTGGCAACGCTATTCCGGTAGAGGGCAGCGCAAGGGTAACTCACGGAAAAGAGCTCTGGAGGAGCCAGGGCGTAATGAGGCTCGACGGCCAGGGCGGCCAGACGGAGATAGAGAACAACTACGAGATAAGGCCGTTCGAAGAGGGAAGGGACTACACGGGCTGGACATCGTCTAACCCGGCGCTCGGCAAGCTCACAGGCCTTTTCGTCATTGTGGACGATTCAATAATATCCACCATTTCATCAGAAGACGGACAGATATCCGGTATCGAGTACATGGTAAAGGTCTCTGACTACCACTACCGGAGCCGCGGCTTCATCTTCAGGAACGGAGAGAAGGTCTCGTCGTGGGCGGCTGAGCTGGTGAGGAAGATTGAAGGACTGCATTAGGTAGTTCTTCATCCCCCTTTTCTAAAGGGGGACTGAGGGGGATTATCATAGATTAATCTCCCCGACCCCTCTTTAGGAAAGAGGGGTTAAGGTCAAAGCTGTCATTCTGAGGAGCCGTAGGCGACGAAGAATCTCGGCGTAATGCACACCCAGAGATTCTTCACTTCGTTCAGAATGACAGCATGGGGTATGTCCCCCATCATCGCGGCAGCGCGCAAAGAGGTCTTTTTAATGAGTACGCAAAAACTGCATTTCTTATAAAGGTATGCCTGAACTATACAATTCACTTTCCAGCTACCTCAAATCCCTCTTCGGCTGCAAGGTCTTCAAGGTCACGCTCGACCCCGGCCTGTCCTGCCCGAACAGGGACGGCAGCAAGGGTGTCGGCGGGTGCGCATATTGTTCATCATCTACACTCCTTCCAAAAGATCATATCCCCGAGGCGCAGATAAGAGAGCAGCTCCTTTCAGGGATCGAATATGTAAGAAAGCGGCACAAGGCGGAAAAGTTCATCGCCTATTTTCAGGTGAATACAAATACGCACGCGCCTGTCGATGAATTGAAGAGGCTATACGAGCAGGCCCTTATCCCCGAGGTCGCGGCCATAGCGGTCTCTACAAGGCCCGACTGCCTGAGCAATGAAGTGCTCGATATTTTGTGCTGGCTCAAGACCAAAAAACACCTATGGCTTGAACTGGGATTGCAGTCTGCAAATGACGCCACGCTCGCACTAATCAACAGGGGGCACACGAAAGCTGATTTCGAGGGCGCGGCAAAGAGGGCGGCACAGAGGGGCCTGGATGTATGCGCTCATATCATAATAGGCCTGCCCGGAGAGGGAGAGAAGGACGCGCTTGAGACAACATCATTCCTCAACGGCCTGCCAATAAAGGGCATAAAGTTCCACCAGCTCCAGATAGTGAGGGGAACTGCCCTCGAAGCGCTCTGGAATAAAGGTGAAGTCCGGACGCAGAGTCTTGAAGAGTACGCTTCCGTGATGGTAAAATGCATTGAACGCCTGAGAGGCGATATCATCATACACAGGCTCTGCGGGGATGTGCCGAGGCAGTTCCTGGTTGCCCCTGTCTGGGGCAGGAGCAAGTTCGAGGTTATAGAGAAGATAACAGGGCTCATGAAAGAACAGGGGACTCATCAGGGCGCGCTATATGCCCCAATATAAGGTGCGGCAAATGACCGAAGGTGAGAGGCTTCCGACAGAGAAAGAATTAAAAGAAGAGGACAGGCGGATACGCCATCTTAGAAGAATGGTGGATTTTACCGTGATGCTCATCATCGGGAGCCCGGAGATGCCCGCAGAGGAGGCTTCCAGGCATGTGGCGGCGCTCAGGGATTTCGCGATAAGGCTTTTCCCCGGCAAGGAGCATGTATTCGATATGGTATACGGCCCGAGGTTGAGGCGGATACTCAATGACAAGTTCCGTATGAGCTGACAGGCTGCTACCTTATCTCCTCTCCCCGTGGGGGAGAAAGAGAAAAAAGCAAATGTTCTATATCCAGCGGCCATTTGAGGACTTCTATGCCTGCGGGCAGACAAACTAATACTTTGATAAAGTCAGAATATAAATATCCCTTTCGGAGGTTACATAAATGGCAGACCCGCGCATCAAAAAACTTGCTTCCATACTTGTAAGGCATTCCGCAAGAGTCAAGAAGGGAGATGTCGTCCTCATAGCCGCATCCACAGAGCTTGCAAAGCCCCTCGTTCTCGAGGTCTTCAGGGAGGTGTTGAAGGCCGGCGGCCATCCTCTCACCAGCATCGGCTTCGAGGAGACATCCAACATCTTCTTCGACACGGCCACCAAAGAGCAGATAGCTTTCTTCCCAAAGACCAGGCTTTTCGAGGCCAAAAATATAGACTGCTTCGTCAATATCAGGGCAGCGGCCAACAAAAAGGCGCTCTCCAATGTCGAACCAAAGAAGGTTGGCGAAAGGACAAAGGTGCTCCGCCCCATCAGTGAAGAGATCGTGAACAGGAAGCGCTGGATACTCTGCAACTTCCCGACCCACGGCCTTGCATCCGAGGCTGACATGAGCCTCGAGGAGTACGAGGACTTTGTCTACGGCGCGACGAACATCGACTGGAACAAGGTCAAAAAAGAAGAGATGAAGCTGAAGGCCGTCCTCGACAAGGCCAATGTCGTAAGGATAGTCGGCGAGGACACCGACCTCACGATAGGCATCCGCGGCAGAAAGGCAATCCCCTGCTTTGGCGAGAGGAATATGCCCGATGGAGAGGTCTTTCTCTCTCCCGAGGAGAGCAGCGCCGAAGGCTATATTTACTACGAGATGCCTGCCATATATCAGGGCAGGGAGGTAACCGGCATACGCTTGAGGTTCAGGGGAGGCAAGGTTGTCGAGGCCAGCGCCGACAAGAACGAGGACTTCCTCATCACCATGCTCGATACTGACAAGGGCGCGCGCTTCCTCGGAGAGCTGGGCATAGGGGTGAACTACGGCATACAGAAGTTCACAAAGGACATCCTCTTTGACGAGAAGATAGGCGGTACGATACATCTCGCCGTGGGCAGGTCGTACGAGTCTGCCGGAGGCAAGAACATCTCCGCCATTCACTGGGACATGATAAAGGACCTGAGAAGGGTCGGGGCAATATACCTCGACGGCAAGGCTATTCAGAGGAACGGCAAGTTTTTGATTTAGGCTGCTAAAAAAGTTTAGAACTGTCATTCTGAGGAGTCGTTGGCATTAGGCGGGTTCAATTTTTCAAATCCGAAGTCTTCTTACGAATTTTCTTCCCCCTTTTCTAAAGGGGGACCGAGGGGGATTATTTTTAAGTGCGCATGGCGCACCATACGGATAATTACCCCAACCCCTCTTTAGAAAAGAGGGGCCAGTGACTTATTGTCGGTTTGAGAATCTTTCGAGCCCGCCCAAGTACCTGTTTACCTTGAAAACCCTTGACTCCGGGGTACCCAGAAGATAATATTAACTCATTCCTTAGTACCAATTCGCTTTAGCCAGGTGAGATCATGAAAAATGAGATAGTCTCAAGGTCGTTCACCGAGAGCATACAGGCAAAGGAGCGTTTCCTTACGCCTGAGAACGTCTCGAGGATCGTGCGTTCAGCCGAGCTTGTGGCAGAGGCCTTCCAGAAGGGCGGCAAGCTCCTTATAGCCGGGAACGGCGGCTCCGCCGGAGACGCGCAGCACCTGGCCGCCGAGTTCATCAACAGGTTCGAGATAGAAAGGCCGCCGCTTCCGGCCATAGCTCTCACTACGGATTCTTCCAACCTCACGAGCATAGGCAACGACTACTCCTTTGACCAGGTCTTCTCAAAGCAGATACGGGCTTTGGGGAAGCCCGAAGATGTGCTCCTTGCCATCACCACGAGCGGCAACTCGCAGAATATCGTGAAGGCCATCGAGGCCGCTGAAGCAATAGGCATGAAGGTCATCGTGCTCACGGGCAAGGGCGGCGGGCTTATCGTCGGCAAGGGAGATGTCTTCGTCAATGTCGACGCGAAGAAGACCGCAAGGATACAGGAGGTGCACATCACCTTCGGCCATGTCGTCTGCGAGCTTGTCGACCATATGCTCTTCCAGAAGGTGTAAGGCGCCCCCCTGATGAAGTTCAAACCCATCTCCTCCAAGGGACTCAAGACCTACTCCATAAAGCAGAGAAAAAGCAAGGTAAGCGTCGGTGATTTCGCGTCTCCGGTAAAAAAAGGCGCTCTCTTCTCTGATTTCCTTTCGAGCCTCCCGAACATACTCGCCGCAAAAGACTTATTAGAGGTCGCGTCAAAGGTAGTCCAGGCGCATAATGACGGGAAGACAGTTGCGCTCGGCATGGGCGCGCACGTCATCAAGGTCGGGCTCTCCCCCCTTATAATAGATCTGATGGAACGGGGCGTAATCACCGCCATTGCCATGAACGGCGCGTGCGTGGTGCATGACTTCGAGTCAGCATACGCGGGCTGCACATCCGAAGACGTCGACGCGGAGCTCGGCGGCGGCACCTTCGGCATGGCAGAGGAGACCGGCAGGATACTCAATCAGGCCATTAAGAAGGGCGCGAAAAAGGGGCTTGGCAGGGCAGTCGGCGAGATGATAGCCAGATCGCGCTTCCCTCACAAGGACAAGAGCATAATCGCGGCAGGCGCAAGGCTCGATATTCCGGTAACGGTCCATGTCGCTCTCGGCACCGACATCCTCCATATACACCCGCAGATGGACGGCAAGGCAACCGGAGAGGCCTCTATCGTCGATTTCAAGATATTCTCTTCGGTCGTCGCCTCGCTTGAAAGCGGCATATATATCAATATCGGCTCAGCCGTGATACTGCCCGAGGTATTCCTCAAGGCCATAACCCTTGTGCGCAACCTCGGCCACGACATAAAGAACTTCTCCACGGTCAACATGGACTTCATACAGCACTACAGGCCGCTTACAAATGTCGTCAGGAGGCCCACCATGGGCGGCGGCAAGGGATACAGGCTCACGGGGCACCACGAGATAATGGTGCCGCTTCTTTACGGCGCGATAATGGAGGGGCTTGGGAAATAGATGAAGAAGAAGGCCTGGTCAGGAAGGTTCAAGGAGAAGACCGACAAGCTCGTCGAGGAGATGAACGCCTCCATCGGCTTTGATAAGCGCCTATTCAGGCACGACATACTCGGGTCGATCGCGCACGCCCAGGTGCTTGTCAGGGCCGGAATATTGAAAGAGGCTGAGGCCAGAAAGATAATCAAAGGCCTTAAAGAGGTCGAGAAAGAAATAGAGGCCGGGAAGCTAAAGCTCACGGCTGACCTCGAAGACATCCACATGGCAGTGGAGTCCCGCCTGACCGAGAAGATAGGCCCTCTTGGCGGCAAGCTCCATACCGGGAGGAGCAGGAACGACCAGGTCGCCCTCGACATCAGGCTCTATCTCAAGGATGAGATAGTCGAAATAATAAACCTGGTCCGTGATTTCAAGTTGGCCCTGGTCGATGTCTCGGAGGCCAACCTCGATTGCATCATGCCGGGCTATACCCATCTGCAGAGGGCACAGCCCGTGCTCCTGGCCCATCACCTCCTTGCCTATTACGAGATGTTGAAGAGGGATACAGGCAGGCTCCTCGATTGCCTCGCGAGGATGGACGAGATGCCTCTCGGAGCAGGCGCGCTTGCGGGAAGCCCTTATCAGCTGGACAGGAAGCTCAGCGCGCGGCTTTTAGGATTCTCAAGGGTGACCGAGAACAGTCTCGATTCGGTCAGCGACAGGGACTTTGCGGTGGAGTTCCTATCAGCCGCTTCCATTATAATGATGCACCTCTCAAGGCTCTCGGAAGAGATGATACTCTGGAGCTCCCAGGAGTTCGGCTTTATCGAATTATCGGACGCGTTCTCTACAGGCTCATCGATTATGCCGCAGAAGAAGAACCCCGATGTTGCGGAGCTCTCCAGAGGAAAGACCGGGAGGGTCTACGGCCACCTCGTGTCTCTCCTTACTACCATGAAGTCCCTGCCCCTTGCCTATAACAAGGACATGCAGGAGGACAAGGAGCCGCTCTTCGATACCATAGACACACTGAAGGTAGTGCTCAAGGTATATCCTCCCATGCTCCGGACAATGAAGGTGAACACGGATAAGATGCTCAGGGCTACAGGCGCGGGTTTTCTGAACGCGACAGACGCCGCTGACTATCTCGCGAGAAGGGGCATGCCCTTCAGGGAGGCCCATGAGGTCGCAGGCAGGGCCGTCGCGTACTGCATAAAAAAGGACAAGACCCTTGAGGATCTCGATATGGGTGAATGGAAGGCGCTCTCGCCTCTGTTCAGGGAAGATATAAGAGGGGCTGTGTCGATCGTAAGGTCGCTCAATACCCGGAAGGTCTATGGCGGCACTGCCCGTGAGACGGTAAAGAAGAGGCTCGTCGCTGTGAAGAAAGAGATGAAAAAGAAAGGCTCCTTATGAGGTACTTTGTCATCTTCGCGCTCCTCATAATGGTCGCGGCAGGAGCCGCGTCCTGCGGCAAAAAAGGCCCGCCCCAGCCTCCTGACAGGACCGAGTATTACGGAAAGTAATTCGCTTCCAATCAGAATCTATTTTCTTTTAACGATTGCATTCTTATTGTAAAATAATATTTTGACCGGCAATCAGGAACATTCGAGGGAGGTCCTCAACAGGGTCTCCCTCATGGTTTCCATGCCAGGTAAATCCCCCACGCTTCGGAGGACACGGCAGATGCACTTTTTCGACTACAGAGGCAGGAGCTTTTACGCTGAGGGCGTCCCTGTTGACAAGATAATCAAGGAAGTAGGCACGCCAGTCTACATCTACAGCCAGAAAACGCTGAGGCGCCACTACAACGCCTATGACGAGGCATTCGCCGGTGTGCCCCACCTCATCTGTTATTCGATAAAGGCGAACTCGAACATATCTATTCTCAAGACCTTTGCCGAGGAAGGCAGCGGCTTTGACATAGTCTCCGGAGGCGAGCTCTTCAGGGCCCTGAAGGCAGGCGCAGACCCCGGAAAGATAGTCTTCTCAGGAGTTGGCAAGAGGGAGGACGAGATAGAGTTCGCGTTGAAGCAGCGGATACTCTTGTTCAACGTGGAGTCGCCACAGGAGCTCCGCGCGATTGATAAGATAGCTGGCAGGCTCAAAAAGAAGGCCGGGGTTGCCATAAGGGTGAACCCCGATGTCGATCCCAAGACCCACCCTTATATTTCTACTGGCCTCAAGAAGAACAAGTTCGGCATAGAGTCCAATGAGGCGCTCAAGGAATATATCTACGCCAGGAAGAACCTGAAGAACATAGTCCCCATCGGCATAGACTGCCACATCGGCTCTCAGATAACCAGGCTGGGGCCCTTTGTCGACGCGCTCAAGAGGGTGACAGACCTCTTGAAGAAACTCAGGAGCCAGGGTATTGACATAAAGTACCTGGACATGGGCGGCGGCCTCGGCATCACCTACGATACAGAGGAGCCACCGCACCCGAGCAGATACGGCCAGGCAATAATAAAGGGCACAAAAGGCCTTGGCGTGACGCTCATATTCGAGCCCGGAAGGTCGATGGTCGGCAACGCGGGCATTCTCGCCACGACTGTCGTCTACACGAAGAAGGGCAGCAAGAAGAACTTCGTAATAGTCGACGCCGCGATGAACGACCTCGCCAGGCCCAGCCTCTACGGGTCATTCCACGCGATAAAGGCTGTTAAGAAGAACGGCAAGAGGGGCGTTACGGCGGATGTCGTCGGCCCCATTTGCGAATCAGGCGATTTTCTCGCAAAGGACAGGGAACTCCCGAACGTACAGCCCGGTGATTCGCTCGCTGTGATGAGCGCCGGCGCGTACGGCTTTTCCATGTCGAGCAACTACAACACCCGCCCCCGCGCCGCGGAGGTAATGGTGGCAGGCAGGGACTTCCATGTCATAAGGAAGAGGGAGACCCTCGACGACCTTATAAAGGGAGAAAAGCTCCTCACCGGACCGGGCGCGAGGAGAAGATAAGGGGCCATGAAGATAAACTTCACCAAGATGCACGGCTTGGGCAACGACTTCATCGTCGTTGACGCGAGAAAGAAGGATTTGTCCGGCACTGTTCGGGCCATAAAGAAGCTCTCTGACCGCAGGTTCGGGGTCGGCTTTGACCAGGCCCTGATATTGAAGGGCTCGAAGAAGGCCGATTTCAGGATGGACATCTACAACAGCGACGGCGGCAGGGTCGAGATGTGCGGCAACGGCATACGCTGCCTGGCGCAGTACATCTGGTCGAACAAGCTCTCGCGGAAGAACCGCCTCGACATAGAAACGCTTGCCGGAATAATCAGGCCCGAGAGGATAGGCAAGCTCGTCAGGGTCGACATGGGCGAGCCCGTACTCGAAGGCAGGCTCATACCCACGCTCGCCCAGGGTGAGATAGTGGACAGGAAGATAGGCATAAACGACAGGTCCTTTGAGATAACCTGCGTCTCGATGGGCAACCCGCACTGCGTCATATACGTCGACGAGGTCGATACATTTCCGGTTGAGAAGTACGGCCCCATGATAGAGATAAACAAGTTCTTTCCGAAGAAGACCAATGTCGAGTTCATAGAGGTGCTTTCCAAGAACAAGATAAAGATGAGGGTCTGGGAGCGCGGCGCAGGAGAGACGCTTGCCTGCGGCACCGGCGCTTCGGCTGCCGCGGTCGCCTCGATCATAAAAGGCTACACGGGCAGCAAGGTAACGGTCCTCCTTCGCGGCGGCAGGCTCGACATCGAATGGTCGAAGAAGGACAACCATGTATACATGACAGGCCCCGCGGAAGAGGTATTTACAGGGGTAGCAGAGATTTAAATCTTTCGATAGTGCAGCGTCAAGGCTGCTCAAAAAGCTCCATATGCAAGGCAATTCTCGCCGTTTGATGAGCGAGTCGTACTCTTCATGTACGTCGCAGCGACGAGCGACGAAGACAACGTAGCAGATGGACTTTTTCAGCAGCCGATTAGGAGGAATGATGTTTACAGGTTCGATAACGGCCCTTGTCACGCCGTTCAAGGACGGCCGCGTTGACGAGGCCGCGTTCAGAAGGCTCATAGAGTTCCAGATATCAAACGGCACCTCGGGCCTTGTGCCCTGCGGCACTACCGGAGAATCAGCCACCCTTTCGTACGAGGAGCACAACAGGGTAATAGAGCTGGCCATAGAGATAGCCAATAAGAGGGTGCCCGTCATAGCGGGCACGGGCTCGAACTCGACCGACGAGACCATAATGCTCACGAAGTCCGCCGAGAAGGCGGGCGCCGAGTCTGCCCTCCTCATAACGCCCTATTATAACAAGCCCACTCAGCAGGGCCTTTATGAGCACTACAAGAAGGTGGCCGAAGAGGTCTCTATCCCGCTCATCCTCTATAACGTGCCGGGGCGCACGAGCGTCAACATGCTGCCCGAGACGGTCGCGAGGCTCTCCGAGATAAAGAACATCATAGGAATAAAAGAGGCTACCGGCGACCTCAAGCAGGTCAGCGACACGATAGAGTTCTCGAAGAAGGGTTTCATAGTCCTTTCGGGAGACGACTTCACCACGCTGCCGCTCCTCACAATAGGCGGCCACGGGGTAATTTCCGTGACTTCGAACATTGCGCCAGCCATGATGTCTGATATGATAAACGCGTTCAGGGCAGGGGACATGGACAGGGCCAGGGAGCTGCATTACAGGCTTCAGCCTTTGCACAGGGCCATGTTCATCGAGACGAACCCTGTGCCCGTGAAGACCGCGCTCGCGATGATGGGCATGGTAGGAGAGGAGCTAAGGCTCCCGCTCGTAGCCTTAAGCGGCGCGAACAGGGCAAAGCTCGCATCGATAATGTCCGGCTTTGGCCTCGTGCCGAAAGGAGCTTAATAAGTGATACACGTCGCAATTACCGGCGCTGCCGGAAGGATGGGCAAGGCCATAATAAACGCAATTGACCGCCACCCCAGGACCACCCTGGCAGGCGCGCTCGAAAGGGAGGATTCGCCGTCTCTTGGCAGGGACGCCGGGGAATTGGCGGGCGGCGAGAAGACCGGCGTAAGGATATCGTCCGAGACTGACAAGGCCTTCAAAAAGGCAGACGTCATAATAGACTTCAGCACGCCTGAGGCGACAATGAATCTGCTCGCGGACGCTGTCCGGGACAACAAGGCATTTGTAATAGGCACGACCGGTTTTTCGCTCCACCAGAGGGACGAGATAAAAGAGCTCTCGAAAGGCGCCAGGATAGTTATGGCTCCCAACATGTCGATAGGCGTCAACCTGCTGCTGAAGCTTGTGCATGACGCCGCAAGTGTCCTCGGCAACGAGTACGATATAGAGATAATAGAGGCGCACCACAGGCACAAGAAGGACGCGCCGTCGGGCACGGCCCTGAAGATCGCCGAGGTCGCGGCAGCCGCGGTCAACAGGGACCTTGAGAAGGTGGCTGTCTACGAGAGGAAGGGCATCATCGGCGAGAGGAGGCCCGAGGAGATAGGCATTCAGACGATCCGCGCCGGCGACATAGTCGGCGACCACACGATAATATTCGCCGCGCCCGGCGAAAGGATCGAGCTCACGCACAAGGCGTCGTCAAGGGATACATTTGCCGCAGGCGCGGTCAAGGCCGCTGTCTGGGTAATGGACAAGCCGAACGGCCTGTATGACATGCAGGATGTGCTCGGGCTTAAAGCATGAAATAAGCCCCATCTGCTTTGTTGGCCTCAAAGCTCGTAGTAGCGGCGTACGGCAAAGAGTACGCCTCTTTCCTCGCTCCCCGATTTAACTGGGGCCTCGCATCTGGACCTTTTTGAGCAGCCTTAATGGCATTGGTTTTTCAGCAGGTTGGAATAAAGGAGAAAAAAATGAAAAAGAGATTTTTGATAGTTCTGGCCTTCGCTCTTGCCTTCACGGTCTCATCGATTGGGGGCAGGGCAGAGGCGTTCCCGGCCACGGGCAGCGCGGCTAAATGCACTGACTGTCACACCCTTACGAAGGAGGAAGCGGCAAAGCTCCTCAGGGCCGACCAGTTCAAGGCACAGATAAAGGACGTCCGCATGAGCCCTGTGAAGGGGATCTGGGAGCTGGAGGTCAGCCAGGGAGACAAGGTCTTCATAGTCTATGTGGACTTCGCGAAGAAGTTCCTTGTTGAAGGCAGGTTCACGGAGCTCTCACAGATCGGCGAGAAGCAGCTTAAGAAAGTCGACCTCAAGAGGATACCCCTGGACAACGCCATCACCATGGGCAACCCCAAGGCCGAGAAGAAGGTCATAGTCTTCGACGACCCGGATTGCCCGTACTGCGCCAAGCTCCACGAGGAGATAAAGAAGATAATCGCCAAAAGGAGCGATATAGCCTTTTACATCAAGATGTACCCGCTGCCCATGCACCCGAACGCCTATGACAAAAGCAAGGCGATAGTCTGCCAGAAGTCAGCCAAGCTCCTCGACGATGCCTTCACCGGAAAGAAGCTGCCGGCACCTGATTGCGAGACGGACGAGATAGACAACAACATCAAGCTCGCGGAGGAGCTTGGCATCAGCGGCACGCCCGCATTGATACTTCCGGACGGAAGGCTTCTCCCCGGATATGCCCCGGCTGACGCCCTTTTGGGGATAATAGACAGCCCGCAGCCATAAAACCTGTATTGGCCCGGGCAGAATCGATTCCGCCCGGGCCTAAAAAAAGCTCAAGGTCCCTCCATCCGCTCCGAAGAGTAAATAACCTTATATTTTTCAAACAATTGACTTGACTTTTGTGTATGTAAAAGGATATCTAACAGGTATCCGGCAGGATTCGCGGCGGGAAAAGTTGATCGAGTGGAGCCGACGGGGGGATTCGAACCCCCGACCTACTGATTACGAATCAGTTGCTCTACCAACTGAGCTACGTCGGCGATGAAAGTATTAAATGTTAAGCCAAAGAGCCTGATTTGTCAAGGCTATTTGAAGGCTGATGCCCTCAGATAACGCGGGCCGCCGGAGGGAAAACGGGCATGGGCGTCAAAACTACGGAAACCGGGATCGCAATGACCAACAAGGTCCTGATAATAGAGGACAGCCTGACCAGTAAGGCCATCCTGGAGGACATCCTCACCCAGAACGGGTTTGAGACGCGCTCGGCGACGAACGGCAAGGAAGGGCTCAGGATCCTGAGCGAATGGACCCCCAATGTCATACTCCTCGACCTCGTGATGTCGGGAATGGACGGCTTCAGCGTGTGCAGGGAGATAAGGCAGATGGACCTGCACCCGAGGCCGTCCGTGATAATCGTCTCGGTCAAGGGAGATAATGAATCGATTGTCACCTCTCTGGCCAACGGGGCGGATGATTTCATCGTGAAGCCCATAAAAGAGCCGGAGCTTATCGCCAGGGTCACGGCGCAGCAGCGGATCAGAGATTTTTACCGCGAACTTGAGGAGGACAAAAGGAATTTGGAGACGATCCTTGACATTACCAGCACCATGGCTGCTTCTCTTGACCCCTCTGAAGTCCTGAATACGATAGTATCAAAAGTGGCCGGGGTGACCCAGGCAGTAAGATGTTCGATAGTCCTCATAGCAAACCAGGAGAACGAAGGGTATGTGCTCGCCTCTCACGAGGACCCGGCAGTCAGGGAGCTCAAGATAGACCTCTCCAAGTACCCTGAGATACAGCAGGTCATAAACACCAAGGCCCCGCTGGCTCTTGAAGACATCGTCAACAACCCCATAATGAACCAGGTAAAGGACAGCGTAAAGGACTTCGAGGGCATGAGCATCCTCATTGTGCCCATAGTCTTTAACGACGAGGTGCTGGGCACCCTGTTCCTGCGCACCAGAAAAAAAGTGAACGGCTTTTCCAAGAAGGAGATAGACTTCTGCAGGATAGTCGCGAACGCGTCCTTCCACGCGCTCCGCAACGCGCGCCTGTTCGAGAAGGTAGTGAAGGAGAAAGATTACCTCAAGGAGATGGCCGTAAGGGACCATCTCACCAGCCTCTACAACCATAACTTCTTCTACTCGCGGCTCGACGAGGAGTTCGAGAGGGCGGTCCGCTACGAGACGCCGCTGGCCCTCATAATGATGGACATAGACAATTTCAAGCAGATAAACGACACCTACGGCCACAGGGTAGGGGACATGGTCCTGAAGGAGATCTCAGCCCTCATAAAGAAGGGCGTGAGAAAGACCGACATAGTCGCGCGCTACGGAGGAGAGGAGTTCTCCGTAATACTTCCGCATACCCTCGTGAAGGGCGCGGTCGATGAGGCCGAGAGGCTTCGCGAGATGATAGAGAGCCATGCATACGCCGGGCTCGTCAACCACAAGGTGACAATAAGCGTCGGCGTCGCATCCTATCCGCAGAAGGGGGCCATGAACTCTGGCGACCTCGTGAACCACGCGGACGACGCCCTTTACAGGGCAAAGTGGAGCGGGAAGAACTGCGTTAAAATAGCTGAAGTTTAAAAGCAGATTTGATGAAAAAAAAGGCGGGCAAGTTGCCCGCCTTTTTTATTTCACACAAAGACTTTTTGCGCGCTGCCGCGCTTTTTTGGGCATAAGGCTTCGCTCGCTTTCTGCCCCCATCCTCCGGCTCGCCCTTATGTCGCTCGGACTTACAGCTGTCCTCGGTCCTTCTGCCCCGGCTCGCCCGCCCCGCCTCCAGCCCTATGCTCGCTTCGCATTATGCCCCGTTATTTGAAGGACGAAAGCGTGGGCCTCCTGCGGGTTCAGGGTTGTACCCTGAACCCGAATATACGTAAGCGGCTTTACGGATTTTCGGGTTCAATTTACAAAATTGAACCCGCCACAAAAGGCCCATAATGGGCCTTTTTGCTATTTCTGTATCTTTATCGCGCAGAGGCTCCCGCACATGGTGCAGACTGATTCGTCCTCCGGAGGGCTCGTCTCCCTTATCGCCCTTGCCCTCTGCGGGTCTATCGAGAGCCTTATCTGCTCATTCCAGTCGAGCGCCTTCCTTGCCTTCGCAAGCCTGATATCGGCTTCCATTGCGCCTTTTGCCCGCTTGGCTATATCTCCCGCGTGCGCGGCTATGCGCGCGGCGATGACGCCTTCCCGCACGTCATTGACAGTGGGCAGGCTCAAGTGCTCGCTCGGGGTAACATAGCAGAGAAAGTCCGCGCCGGCAGAGGCCGCGATCGCGCCGCCTATGGCAGAGGTTATGTGATCGTAGCCGGGCGCTATGTCGGTTACGAGCGGCCCCAATACATAAAAGGGCGCGCCATTGCAGAGCCTTTTCTGAAGGAGTATGTTGGCCTCTATCTGGTCAAGGGGCACGTGTCCCGGCCCCTCGATCATTACCTGCACCCCTTCATCGAATGCCCTCTTCGCAAGCTCGCCCAGGGTGATAAGCTCAGAGACCTGCCCCCTGTCGGTGGCGTCAGCCAGGCAGCCGGGACGAAGGCCGTCTCCGAGGCTGAGGACCAAATCGTATTTCTTGGCAATCTTCAAGAGCCTGTCGTATTCCTCGTAGAGCGGGTTCTCTTTCTTGTTGAACTTCATCCACTCGGCCGTGAGAGCTCCGCCCCTGCTCACGATGCCCATTATGCGCCCTTCCTTCTTGATCCTCTCTACCGAGCTCCTCGTCACGCCGCAGTGGACGGTTATGAAATCGACTCCGTCTTCGGCATGCGCCTCTATCGAATCGAACATCTCCTCAGCATCGAGCTCGACAAAGCTCTTGCCCTTCTTTCTCGCGCCGTAAGCAGCCTGGTATATGGGCACCGTGCCGATCGCGACCGTAGATTCATTCATGACCGCTTTTCTGATGGCTGAGACGTCGCCGCCTGTGGAGAGGTCCATGACAGCGTCAGCCCCTGCATCTATCGCCACTTTGAGCTTTTTGAGCTCCTCTTCGATGTCAGCCTTGTCCTGAGAGGAACCGATGTTGGCGTTGACCTTTGTCCGAAGGCCCCTGCCGACTGCAAGGCCGGATATCGAGCGGTGCAGCTTGTTTTTATTGATTACGATTACACCGTCCTCGATGCCTTTTCGTATGAACTCGGCATCTACGCCTTCGGATGCTGCTGCGGACCTCATCTCTTCTGTTATCGTTCCCTTGCGGGCAGCCTCAAGCTGTGTCATTTTAACTCCTTATCTTATTCCGTATCCGAATCGAATTCCTTCAATAGCTCCCTTGCGCTTGCTTCAATATCAGGGCTGTTCAGTATCGCGCCTATCAGCGCGGCATTTGCGCCGGTCTTCAATACCTGCCTCAAGTTCCCCTTGTTGATGCCGCCCAGTCCATAGACAGGTATCGAGATAGAGCGCACCGTTTTCTTTAGCTCATCGACACCGAGCGGCTCCCCATAGCCCGTCTTTGAGGGCGTATGAAAGACGGGCCCGAAGGTAATGAAGTCAGCGCTCGCCGCTTCAGCTGCCTTTGCCTCGTCTATTGAATGCGTTGATACGCCTATGATGCCGTCTTTACCCAGAAGCTCCCTTGCGTAAGTTGCTGAGTAGCTCTTTGAGGTAAGGTGCACCCCGTCTGCGCCTGAAAGCAGGGCTATGTCCGCCCTGTCGTTTATAATAAGCCTTGCGCCGAAAGACTCGGTCAACTCGCGCACGCTCTTAGCCAGCTCCAGGAGCTCCCTTGCGCAAAGATTTTCGCGGAGCTGAACCAACCTCACCCCGCCCCTCAGGGCAGCCTGGATCTTCTTGAGAAACGCATCCCCTGAAGATGCCGAGCCGTCTGTAATGAGATATAGCCTTGGAAACCTCATCGCATCCTTTCGGCAGGCCGCTGAAAAAGTCCATCTGCTTTGTTGGCTTCAGAAGCTCGTCAGTGCGGCGTACGGCAAAGAGTACGCCTCCTTCCTCGCTCCCCGATTTAACTGGGGCCTCGCATATGGAGCTTTTTGAGCGGCCTGAGTAGATGCAAGCTATTCGGGATTTATGGCTTCCAGAGCCTTTTTGAAAATATTACGATCAATCCCAAGGCCGCGATAGTCAGGCTCACTGCCTGCGCCGCCTTCAGCGAGTCCATCATGAGGCTGTCTGCCCTGAAGTGCTCTACGATGAACCTTCCTATCGAATAGAGCGTAAGATACGTGGCGAATATGAAGCCGTCCTTATGACCCTTGTTCCGCAGATAAAACCAGAGAAAAGAGAATATGCCCAGGTTAATGAACATCTCATATAGCATCGTCGGGTGGAGCGGCGTGTTGGGGAACTCGGACCCGGCAATCGATTCCGGCGGAAAGACTAGTCCCCAGGGCAGGTCAGTGGGCCTGCCGTGGGCGTCTCCGTTCATGAAGTTGCCGAACCTGCCGAACGCCTGGCCGAGTATGATGGCAGGCGCGACAGCATCGGCCATCCTCCAGAACAGGACCGCTTTTCTCCTCAAGTATATCCAGGCAGCAGTGATGCCGCCCAGGAGGCCGCCGTGTATAGCCAGCCCGCCGTGCCAGATGGCCGGTATCTCTGAAGGGTTTGCCCCGTAGTATCCCCAGTTGAATACGACATAGTAGGCCCGCGCCCCTATTATGCCGCCGATTACGGTCCACACTATGAAGTTCATCACGTCGTCGGGAATGAGGGCGATATTCTTCCTCTCGACCTCTTTCCTTATAAGGACGCTCCCAACCAGTATGGCGATCACATACATGAGCCCGTAAAAGCGTATGGCCACAGGCCCGAATTCTATAAGTACCGGATGCATTTGTCTCCTACCCTATCAGGCCCGTAAGCGGGCTCGAAGCTGTCGCGTAGAGCTTCTTCTCTATCCTGCCCGCGAGATATGCGAGCCTTCCGGCCTCGACAGCGAGGTTCATGGCCCTTGCCATTGCAACAGGGTCCTTTGCCCCGGCAATGCCGGTGTTCATCAGGAGCCCGTCGCAGCCAAGCTCCATCGCTATCGCCGCGTCAGAGGCAGTGCCGACTCCTGCGTCCACTATGATGGGCACCTTTACAGTTTCCAATATTATCTTTATGTTGTACGGGTTGCGTATGCCCAATCCAGAGCCAATGGGCGCAGCCAGCGGCATGACAGCCGCGCAGCCGGCCTCTTCGAGCTTCTTTGCCATAATGGGGTCGTCGTTGGTGTAGGGCATTACCGTGAAGCCCTCTTTCACAAGCACGCGCGCAGCAACGAGCAGCGCCTCGTTGTCAGGGAAGAGCGTCCTCTCGTCGCCTATTACCTCAAGCTTGACGAGGTCGGTATCGAGGGCCTCCCTCGCAAGCCGAGCCGTCCTTATAGCGTCCTCTGCCGTGTAGCAGGCCGCGGTATTTGGCAGGAGCGTGTATTTTTTTAGATCAATATGGTCGAGGAGCGATTCGCTCCTGCGGTCCAGGTTCACCCTCCTCACCGCGACCGTGACCACCTCTGCCCCGGAGGCCTCGAGAGCCTTTACCATTACCTCGTTGCTTGGGTACTTCCCTGTGCCTACCATGAGGCGGGATTTGAATGTGTATTTGCCTATTTTGACTGAGTCCATTAAATTTCTCCTGAATTGTCTTTTATCCCCCTCTTTTCTAAAGAGGGGTTAGGGGAGATTCGCAATGCCATTCAAGATCTTTAATGTCATTCTGAGCGAAGCGACAATTTTTGCAGGATAGCAAAAATTGAATGCTGCGCCGAAGGCGCGGCAGCCCGAAGGGTCGAGCCCCAGGGATGGGGCGAGATAAGGATCGCACTCCTTTGTTTTTGCGCCGAGATTCTGCGTCGCCTCCGGCTCCTTAGAATGACAGACTAACAGGATGTTGAAAAAGTCCGTCCTGGACTTTTTCAAACACGACTTGGCCGAAGTGAATTCGTCCAAGTCTTACAAATTGCTCGACTTTTCAAGTCTCGCAATTTGGCAATCCATCCATGGATTGTCTTAGCAGGGTGTTTTTCAACACCCTGCTAATGGTTTAACGGTTTGTTTGGAATGATTTTAAAGATAGGTTTATTGGGCGGTTCCCTTGCCGGATATCTCGTGGATGACCCGTTTGGCAACGACCTCGCCGAAACGGATGGCGTCGCTTATGCCTATGCCGTGGTATGCGCTGCCCGTAAGATGAAGTCCGGGGTGCATGAGGAGCCGCTCCTCTATCCAGGCTATGCGCTCCTCGTGTCCGATGGTGTACTGGGGCATCGAGTTCTTCCACCTGAAGACGCGGGAGAGCACAGGCTCCGCATCTATGCCCATTATGTCGCGGAGCTCCTCCCTGACCATCTTGAGCATGGCAGCATCGTCCATTGCCACCAGCTCGGTGTTCTTGGAGCCTCCCACAAAGCAGCGTATAAGGACGGAATCATCCGGGGCCCTGTGAGCGAACTTCACGGATGTCCATGTGGCGGCCATTATCCTTCTCTTCTCTATCTTTGGGACAACGAAGCCGAAGCCGTCGAGCGGATGCTTTATATCCTTCTTCTTGAATGCAATGGAGACGGTCGCGGTGGACACATAAGGTATCGTCCGGAGCGCCTCGGCAAGCTCCGCGTCCTTCCCGCCAATCAGGTTCGCGGCTGCCCATGCCGGGGCCGCTATCACAAGCGCGTCAGCATCTATTGAGCCGCCGTCTTCGAGGTTTACCCTGTACTTCTCGCCGAGCTTCTCTATCGAGGACGCGCCAACACCCTTCCTGAGTACCGTGTTCTCCATCTTCTCAAGGCGGGAAGAGAGCGTATCTATTAGCTCGGAGAGGCCGTCCCTCAATGTCATGAACATGGTCAGTTTTCTTTTGGGATCTCCGGTTGCCCCTGCCGGCGGCTGCTGCGCTACCTTCCTGTGCGCGGCGGCCTGGGCCATCTTCCTGACCATGCCCCGTATGAGGCTCCCGCTCTCCTCTTCGAGCTGGACGAACTTCGGGAAGCTCGCCCTCACCGACATGGTCTCAGGGTCGCCTGCGTGGACGCCGGCGACAAGCGGCTCGGCTATCTTATCGAGCGCCTCTCTTCCAAGCCTTCTCCTCACGAAATCGCCGAGGCTCTCGTCGGCCCTGTCCTTTTTCTTCGGGACGAAAAGGTCGAGAGCCATCCTGAACTTGCCCGGCCACGAGATGAGGCTCGAGTAGGCAAGGGGCAATATCTTTGTCGGGATCATCAAGATGACGCCCTCCGGCAGGATATGCAGAGAGCCGCCGGAGAGGACAAAGGTCTTTTTGTTCTTGTCGTTGGTGTTGAGGAACTTGCCGTCTATGCCAAGCCTTTTACAAAGCTCCATTGCCCAGGGCTTCTCGGAAAGGAAGCAGTCGGGGCCGCCCTCTATGAGGAAGCCGTCCGTGCGCTCGGTCCTTATGTTGCCGCCGAAGCGGGGGTTTTTCTCAAACAGGACTATTTCGAATTCTTTGGCGGGGCAGTGCTCTCTAAGGTTCCATGCGGTTGAGAGGCCGGCTATGCCGCCGCCTATTATGACGACCCTTTTCATTTCCGCTTTTCCGCCAGCAGACCTATCTTTCCCGCCAGCATGCGTATGAAGGCCGGGTCAGTGTTCAAGGACGGCGTACGCCTGAACTCGACTCCGTTCGCCTTCGCCGCTTCCTTGAAGAGCATGTCTATGTCGTAGAGGGTCTCGACGTGGTCTGCGGCGAAACCGGCTGGCACGATGATTACGGCCTTCTTGCCGCTCCTGGCGGCCTGGGCTATAACGTCCTCTGTCTGGGGGCCGAGCCATTCCCTGGGCCCGGAGCCCTTGCTCTGGTAGGCCACCTTGTAATCTACCTTGCCGACCTTCTCCATTATGAAATCAGCCGCCTGGTTTACGAGCATCTCGTACGAGTCGCCCTGGAGCGCTACGATGGGAAGGCTGTGCGAGCTGAAGATTACGAGCGTATCCTTCATGTCGAGGCCGGATAGCTCTTTATTGATGTATCCCGCGATTGTCTCGACAAAGTTTTTATCGATGTTCCAGCAGCCGATGAACTCAACTTCCGGAACATTGCCGAGATTTCTCAGCGCGCCCTCCACGTCGGTCTCGTACGCGCCAGTTGCCACGCGCGATGTGAAAGGGGACATTATGACGGCGACCGCCTCGGTGACGCCGTCCTCATTCATCTTTTTAACCGTATCCGCTATGAAAGGATGCCAGTAGCGCATGCCGACGTATGCCTTGTAGCGGTAATGCGCGTCGGGGTCGCTATTGAGCACATCTTCTATTCCCTTTGCCTGCGCAAGCGTTATGTCGAGAAGCGGGGACTTGCCTCCGATGAGCTTGTATCTCTCTACCGACTTGGCCACAAGCTCAGGGGTAACGGGCCTGCCCTTCAGGACATTCTTTACGAAGGGCTCGACGCTCTCAAGAGAGTCGGCGCCCCCGAAGGCGAGAAGGAGTATGCCTTTCAACGGTTTATCAGTCATATTGTTCCCCAATCGAATCACTTCTTTATGTCACCACTCTTTTCTAAAGAGGGGCAGGGGGGAGATTAGTTTGCCATTGCGAGCGAAGCGCGGCAATCTCAGGCCTTTTGGCAATTTCGTGAGATTGCTTCGTCGCTAAAGCTCCTCGCTCTTGACCGGGTGCGTTCTGCGCACCGAAAGATAATCCCCCTCATTCCCCCTTTAGAAAGGGTCTTAGGAAGCAAACTACATTGAGAAATGTGGTAAGCTTCCGAAATGCCAAAGAAAAATAGGTATTACAGCCGTTCAAAAATCGCAGAGGCTAAATTCAGGGCCGTTGTACGCTGTTTTGCTCTCGACCTTA
>Ga0209431_10000979_pt1 | contig 23923 bp, 35 predicted proteins | sample RifCSP13_3_FD_184021 | JGI IMG/M metagenome (GOLD analysis project Ga0209431, IMG submission 184021) | Soil microbial communities from Rifle, Colorado - Rifle CSP2_sed 13_3 (SPAdes) (version 2) | ecosystem: Environmental > Terrestrial > Deep subsurface > Rock core/Sediment | place: Rifle...
CGTCGGCAGGATCAATACACTGGCTATTATGTGGATCGATCCTGCCGACGGCCAGACCAAGTCGATCAGCGCCGCCAATTTTGGCCGGCCGTGCACAGGACAAGATTCCAGCCCAACCCCGACGGCGACTTCGACGCCTGGCGCCTTGATCCCTGTTACCGGGGCCAATCTGCCCACCTTATTGCGAGACAATATGGTCTTGAACATGGGATTGGGCGTGATTGGCTTTGTAATGATCCTGTTTGGCATAGGCATCATGCGTCGCCGCAGGCCAGGCGAAGAGCAATCAGAAGGCTGAAAGCGTGATAACGACCAGCCAAAGCGACGGGGCATCTTCGATCCAGATGCTCCGTTTTATTTCGAGATCGATGTGATTACAAGCAGCCCTGATAAACGTAAATCCAATCGCTTTGTCTTTTGGCTGGCAGCTTTTGGGCTCTGGCTGCTGATATTTGCTCTTGGCAAGAGCGTAGTGGATCTGATCGTCTTGCCAAAGACGCTGGATCTGACGGCTGACGATCAATTGCAGGCAGGGTTCCTGCCGGTGTATTCTGAGGAGGACGCAACCGCAGATCCTGATTTAGTGGCGGTTTCGAATCAGCTTGCGCAACCTTTTCCCACGCCGCAACTTCAAGAAGTTCAGCCTACCGCTGAGCCCGGATTGGCGCCCGATCGCATTTTGATCCCTATTATCGATCTTGACGCTCCGGTAGATCCGATCGGGGCGCAAACGGTGAAGTTTGAAGGGGAACTTTTTCAACAATGGCTTGCCCCGAGTTATCGTGCCGCTGGTTGGCACAACACTTCTGTAGGCCTGGGTGTTGCGGGGAACACTGTGCTCAACGGTCATCACAATATCTATGGCGAAGTGTTCCGCGATCTGGTTAAGCTGCAAACCGGCGATGAGATCGATCTGGTTTCGCGCGACCAGGAATTTCGCTACGTCGTCGTCTACACTGCTATTCTGCCCGAGCGCAACCAACCTTTAGAGGTGCGGCTGGCGAACGCGGAGTGGATCCGTTCCACTGAAGACGAGCGCCTCACCTTGATTACTTGTTGGCCGTATGAAAGCAACACCCATCGTGTCATTGTGGTGGCTGTACCGATCCGGGTGGCGGCTAACCTTCCCTGACGAAGATCGAAGAGTCAAAAAAAGAAAAATCCCCGCCTCCTCAAGCGGGGATTTTCCAAATACAGTCCCGTCCTCGTTAAACTTCGATCAAACAGGAGCTTTAGCTTCTGTTTGTCGAAGTAGCTCAGCTCAGCGGGACTGCAATGACAAACAGCCGGCCCCAGGTGCTGATGCCTTCATTCGCGATGCAGGTCTGCAGCACCACGGGGTTGTCGCTGTTGTACATCTGGTAGAAGAGTTCCGCGGCGGTCAGTGTTTCGCCGCTGCCATCCAGGTCCACGAATTTGGAATAGGGGGAATTGGGGGAAAGCGCCTGGAAGTGGCGGATGCTCTGGATCTGGTAATCCGCCATGCGGCCGTCGCCATATACCACGGTAATAACTTGGCCTTCGGAAAGCTCGAAGAATACTGCGCCGGCCAGATAATTGTGGCCCAGGAAAGCGTTGCTGCCATATTGAGCAGCCATGCGGAACTGGGAAACCTCGTTTTCATTAGTAGTGACGTATCCGGCATTTCCTTCCGGCTGGCGGGTCACCTTGTTGGCCAAAACGCCATCTACATAAATTCCGGTGATCTGATTGGCGTTACCGTTGCTGACCGAGGCTGCAAAACTGTCCAGACGAGCCTGGACTTCAGCCGCGGCATAGTCCTTGGTGAAGGAGACCGTGAAGCTGCTGAAGGCTTCGCTGGCTTCTTCATCGACTGATTCGGCTGCGGGGGCGACTACAGCCGCTTCGACTTCCACCGCTGTTTCGCCGGTTAGCGGCGAGCCGAAATCAGCGGGAACTTCCTGGTTTGATTTTTCTGCCAGTACGGGGGAGACGGCGCCCAGGCCGCCTAGCACAACTGCAATTGCTACGACACCGAGGAGGAGGGTCTTGCTGAGCGTTTTCATTTTTTGGTCCCTTCCGAGTTGAGGAGAACTCGATTTACGGTTAGATAATAGTAAGTTTTCCGTGATAAATAAATGGGACGGGGGTACCCTTTGCAAAGTTGTAAGGCAAGGGAGGCTCAGCCTTCCACGGTTGTGAGGAGTCCTCAATGAGGCCGACGAAGCAACCTTCGTTTATGCCAAGCCAAGGCAACAAAAAATGCCCATTGGGCCTTTTTCTTGGCGGATAGGTTCCTTAGCCGTCCGCTCAGGTCTAACGACTCTTGCCTTATACTGGGATCACCCCATGAAGCCGATCGCCACCTTTTCCATCGTTGCCTATGACTCCGGTCCGGAAGAATGGGGCGTTGCCGTCCAGTCAAAATTCCTGGCGGTCGGCGCGGTGGTGGGTTGGGCGCGGGCAGGCGCCGGCGCGGTTGCCACCCAGTCCTATGCGAACGTCTTGTATGGTCCAAAAGGGTTAGACCTGATGGAAAAAGGCCGGAGCGCGGAGAAGGCGATCCAATCTTTAGTCGAATCCGATGAAGGCCGCGATCAGCGCCAGGTGGGCATGGTGGACGCGAAAGGCCAGGCGGCCGCCTTTACCGGCAAAGAATGTTTTGCCTGGGCCGGGCATCTTGTCGGCGCAGGTTTCAGCTGCCAGGGCAATATCCTGATCCCTGGAACCATTGAAGCCATGGCTAAACGCTTTGAAGAAGTTCGCGGCGGGGAGGGCGAGTTGGCCGATTGGCTGGTGGCCGCGCTGGACGCGGGTCAGCAAGCTGGCGGCGACAGCCGAGGACGGCAATCGGCAGCGGTCTTAGTGGTCCGCGCGGGTGGCGGTTATGGCGGCAATAATGACCACTACCTTGACCTGCGCGTCGATGACCACCCTGAACCGATCAGAGAATTAGCTCACCTTCTGAAAATCCATCATCTGTATTTCGGCGAGGTCAACAAGGACGACCTGGTTCCCCTTGCGGACGTCGCCGCGGAACTGCAAGCGTTGTTAGCGCGCACCGGTCAGTACAAGGGTCAGCAATCCGGTGTATTTGACGAAGAGACGCGCAAGGCATTACGCGCCTTGGTGGGCGCGGAGAATCTCGAGGAACGCTGGAATGGGGAAGGCGATCAGATCGATCGCATGGCGCTGGATTTCTTGCGTGAGAAATTCGGTTGATGATTCGTTTTTGTTGATGAAAGGAGTTTCACCATGGCAGACAACTCGGTATACAAGATTATTGAATTAGTAGGCACCAGTTCAGAATCGTGGGAAAAGGCTGCGGAAGCCGCGGTTCAACTTGCAGCCAAATCCCTTGAAGATTTGCGCATTGCCGAAGTGGAGACATTGGATTTACAGATCGAAGATGGAAAAGTCCTGGCTTACCGCGCCAAGGTCAAGGTTTCATTCAAGTATCACAAGGAATGATGTAAAGCCATGGAGCCATCCCTCGTCGTTGCTGAAGCAACTCCTCGGGACAGGCTCCAACACGGGATTTTTGATATTAACTCCGTGTTGCCGTGATTCCGTGGTCTCATTTTCTCTAACAGCCTAGGCAATCTTCATCGCGGCTTTTAGCGATTGGATACGCGACTCGACTAAGCGCGGAAGGGTTTCTTCGATATAAAAAGGCCCACTGCCTTCAATGGCAAGCGAAGCGATCGCCGTGCCCACCAGAACTGCGTACGGAAAATCTTGACTTTGGATCAAACCTGCTAACAGACCTCCACACAGGCTGCTTCCATTTTCCGTAATATCGTAACGACGAGCGGGGAATGGGGGCAGATGGATTTTCAGTTGGCTGGCCGAGTCGTAAAGCCAAAGCCCGCGCGCGGCAGTTCTGATAAGCACTGCCCCGCAGTTGAAGCTGGTAAGCATCTCGGCCATTTCCCACAAATCTTCGCTGCGTTCGGCAAACAGGGCGCGCAATTGATCGTCGCGGACGACAAATAGCGCCAGCCCGTTCACCAGCTCAGGGATCTCGTCCCAGAACGTGGGGTGCATGTAATTCTCGCCGGCTTCCAATACGATCAGGTTGATCCCAAATTCACGCAAAGCCGTAGGCATCAGGCTGTGGCTGAAAAAATCAAGCGGGCAAAGGTGCGCGCCACCCGCGCCACGATACGCTTCAGGGATGTCTTCCTGTCGCAAGGTGAGACGGGAACGCTCGCGTTTTGAATCGAGGTTCGGCTTCCGCGGCTCGTAGTCGAGCAAGGATTTTGGAAAGGGAAGACCCAGGTTGGCGAAATACCTTACGGGATTATCGGACCGAGGTTGATCAATTTCTTTGTAGGCAATAAAGCGCCGCAGATCCTGTGGCTCGTCGAGCACTCGCAGGCCGCGAACATCCAGTCCCCGGGCCGCTAACTCTTCGATCCATTCTTTCGGGTAATCGCTGCCCACCCTGGCGATCAAACCGGGGTTCGCTCCCCATAAGCGGCAGGCCGCCGCGGCGTATAACAAAGATCCACCGGATTGGTCAATGCGCACTTTGTTGTCCGCGGTGATGATGGTTTCGCGCTGCAAGCGGCCGAGCAAAAGACAATCGGGAGGCACGGGGCGATTATAGCGGTGGTGTCGCAGCGAGCATTGTCGCAGCACAGGTTATTCCTATCCAATACCACCCTGTAATAAGGCAATCGCCAACCCAAATCGTAGGTCAGGTTTCGATGTCAAATCATTATGGCGGGCAAAGAAGCCTATGGTGAAGTTAAGATCGCCGGTAAGCAGCCTCAACCTGTTCCAAGCCAGCCGCCAACCGCAACCCGTGAGGACGGGTTTCAGTATCCTTCGCTGTTATCGCGGTTTTCTAATCAGCATGGATGGCCAGACGTGACGGATTACTTCGAAAACCTGTCCCTACGAAAAATCGTACGCTGCTGTAATCTGCCGATCGCAAGCAGCGGCAAACTTTTGAAACCGTCTTACCTCCCCGCCAGCGAAAGAAAAACATCCTCCAAACTGGGTTCGGCGGACTCCACCACGGCATTTTTCAAGCCGGCTTTCGAAAGTAGTGTGACCATTTTTTCACGGGTTACATCTTTGGCAGTGATCACGCGCAAACTATCGGCGGCAAGTCCCACGCGCTTTACTCCGGCTTGTCCCTCGATCTGGCTCAACCCTTGCAGGAGATCGGGCACCTGTACCTGCCAGGCGCTGCCGTCGAGGGCCGCTTGCTTGAGCTGCGTAGGTGTGTCAAAGGCCAGCAGGTTTCCGGCGCGCATGATGCCTACGCGTTGGCAATACTCGGCCTCATCCATGTAGTGAGTGGTGGCGAAAATTGTAATTCCTTCAGCGGCCAATTCGTAGATCAGGTCCCAGAACGTCCGCCTTGCGTTGGGGTCTACCCCGCTGGTTGGCTCATCCAGGAACAGCAGCCGCGGCTCATGGACGATGGCAGTTGCCAGCGCCAGCCGCTGCCGGTACCCAACCGGCAGCGCTGCAGCGGGTTCCTGCTCTTGGCCGTTGAGCCCTAAGCGGTCGAGCACCTTGTGCAGATATTTTTCTTCGCTGACCCCATAGACGCCTGCGTAGAACGCCAGGTTTTCCCAGGCAGTAAGCTCGTCATACAGCGCAAATTTCTGCGACATGTAACCAACCTGGCGCCTCACCTTTTCCGGCTCCCGCTGGATGTCCCAACTCAGCACCTGCGCCTTGCCGGCTGTGGGAAGCAATAGCCCCAATAACATACGGATGGTAGTCGTCTTGCCTGACCCGTTGGGCCCCAAGTAGCCAACCACTTCCTTCTCATTGACTTCGAAGGAAACCTGGTTTACCGCAACGAAATCCCCAAAATTTTTGGTGAGCTTATCGACATCAATGACGGTGTTAGCCATCCAGAACTCCCGCAGATGCGGCAATGAAAACGTCTTCGAGTTGAGGGGGAATAGGACCGATGTGATCCAGCTGCCAGCCTTTATCTTGCACCGCTTTCTTAAGCGCAGTTTGCGCTTCCTTGGCGCTTCCCGCCCGAACGCGCATGTGAAGGCGGTCCCCAAACGCCTGCACATCTTCAATCTGTGGTATGGACGATGCCAGCTGGCGGATCTTTGGCAGCGGCCTGCCGCGCGCTTCCAGGACGCGATCGGTAAGTTGAGCGCTCAGCTCGGCCGGCGCGCCCTGCATCAGCACTCGGCCGCCAGAAAGAATTGCGACGCGGCGGCAGCGCGTGGCTTCATCCATGTAGGGCGTGCTAACCAGCACACCTACGCCTTCCTGGGCCACCAGGCGGATGATGAGCTGCCAGAAATCCTGGCGCGTCACCGGGTCCACACCTCCGGTCGGCTCATCCAGCAGCAACACGCGCGGCTTGTGCACCAGCGCCGAGGCCAGGCCCAGCTTTTGCTTCATCCCGCCAGACAGCTGGCCCGCCGGCCTGGCGGCAAAATCCGCCAGGCCAACGAAATCCAGAATTTCCAAGGCACGCGGCTTCCAGTTGGCGGCCGAAAGCCCGCGCACTTCGGAAAAGAAGCGTATATTTTCAAGGACGTTGAGGTCTTCGTATAACGAGAACCGCTGCGAAAGGTAGCCGATATTTTCGCGCGCCCGGTCCGGCTGCCGCTGCATGGGCACCCCACAAATGGTTACCGAACCCGAATCCGGACTTAGCGCACCACACAGCAAGCGTATTGTTGTCGTCTTGCCCGCGCCATCTGGCCCGACTAATCCAAACAGCTCTCCACTTTGCAGCGTGAGATCGATACCCGAAACGGCTTCGGTTTCGCCGAAGCGTTTCTGCAATCCCTGGGCTTCGATCAGTTTCTCAGTCACGTTGTTCAGCGCGCAAAGTGCACATCCGCAGGCATGCCGGGCTTCAACCTGCCATGCGGATCATCCAAGTGCAGCTTGATGGCGAAGACCGTGGTGCGGCGGCCTTCACCGGTCTGCACGTTGCGCGGCGTGAACTCCGCTTCGTCGGCGATGTGCGTCACCGTGGCTGTGAATGTTTCACCCGGAAAGGAATCAACCCTTACCTCGGCCGTGTCGCCCAGATTCACCTGCCCGTAGCGATCTTCGGGCAGGAAAACGGTGATGCTCAGGTTATCCAGTTGAGCCAGAATGATCAGCGTCGCGTTGGGAGTGGCAATTTCCCCAGGTTGAATGTTTCGATAAAGCACGGTAGCTGCAACCGGAGCATTAAGCTCCGCTTTTGCAATTTGCAGATCTGCTGATTCAAGCGCAGCCTCCGCGGCGGCCAGATTGGCCTGGCTGGCGTCCACCTGCGCCTGCGCGGCCTGCAGGCGGTGTTCGGCCAAGGCCAACTGGTCCGGGTGCGGTCCGCTTTCCATGGCGGCGTAATCCTCCTCAGCCTGCGCCAGTTGCGCCTTGGCGACCTCCAGTTGGGCGTGGGCAATGGTGAGATCGATGTCATTCGAGCCTTCCAACAGGTAATTGAGATCTCGCACCGCATTGTCGTAGGCCGCCTGGGCTGCCGAAAGCTGCAGCTGCAGTCGAGCACGCACCAAGTTGTCTTCCGGCTTGTTGGCGTAATCCTCGTACTTGTCCTTGATCTTATCCAGCGCATCACGCTTCAAAACCACATTGGCCTGCGCTGTATCAATGTCTGTTTGGGTTCCGGGGTAGATGAGATTGTCGACCCGGTTTTCCGCGTCGCGCAGCTCATCGCGAGCCAGGGCCAACTCCTGCAGAGCCATGGCGGTAGCCAGATCGAGGCCATCAAAGAGTTCATCGTAGCCCTGCTTCGCGGATTCCAACTCCAATTCGGCAGCTTGGACAGCGGCCTCTGCCTGCGCCAGGCCTGCTACTGCCTGGTCACGCTGGTTTTGCAACAAGGTGTCGTCCAGGCGGAGCAAAGGTTGCCCTTCCTCCACCTGGTCGCCTTCATCGACCAGCACTTCGACCACCCGACCGCCGATCTCGGGGGCCATGCGAATCTCGACCGCTTCCACGGTGCCTGAAGAAGATAGGGAGCTATTAGCATTCGCCTGCCCGACCAGATATAGCACCGCAACGATGACAAGTCCCGCGACCACTAGGAATGGGATGATCTGGCGGGCGCGGCTTTGGCCGGTGCCCCTCGAGTGGCTACCGAATCGCTTTAGAATATATTTTCGGATTTGTTCAACTCGGGCACGCATAAGCACCTCCGTCCTTCGATTAGTCCAGGCGCTTGCGGAACCGCAGCGTCGCAAGCCCCATGAGGATGATTCCGAATATCACCAATGCGATGATTTCGTTTTGAAGTTCAATGATTCCCACGCCTTTTAGTAGCAGGGCTCGAATGATCGTCAGGTAATAGCGCAGCGGCACTGCGTAAGAGATCCATTGCAGGATCTTAGGCATGGCCGAAATGGGGAAAAAGAAGCCCGATAAGAAGATTGAAGGCAACATAGTGATGATCACCGTAAGCATGGCTTCCTGCTGCGTTTTAGCCACGGTGGATGCCAAAAGCCCGATCGCCAGGCTGGTCACGAGGAAAAGTGCGGAAAGAGCGAAGATCAGCGCTAGCGATCCGCGGATTGGCACCCCAAACCACAACGCGCCTACGATCAAAACCTCCACGGTGTTCAACAGGGCGAGAATGCTGTATGGCACTAACTTGCCAACCATTAGCTCCCAGGGGCGGATCGGCGTAACAATGAGCTGCTCGATGGTCCCCCGCTCCCGTTCGCGAACAATGGCACTAGCGGTAAGCACAGAGGTGATGAAATACAAAACCATGCCTGCCACGCCTGGCACCATGAAATACGCGTCCTCCATGTCGGGGTTGTACCAAACCTGCGTGCGTACCTCGATAGGCTGGCTGGCCGGCAGGCTCAAGCCAGCGCGTTCAAAGCGTTCGATCTGGATCTCAGTGGAAAAATTCTGGGCGATCAGCTGCCCCGCCGATAGCGCCGTAGACGCCACTGATGGATCAGAGCCATCAATCACGAAGGCGATCGTAGCGTGTCCGCCGGTTGCCAATTGTGATCCATAATCCGGCGGGATGATGAGGCCGACGCCAACGCGGCCGCGATCCACTAGATCGCGTAACGCGTCTTCAGAATCCACATCGAAAGCCAGGTTGAAATAATCCGCGGCTCGATAAGCATCCAATAGCGCCCGTGAAGCTGGGCTGCGATCGCGATCCAGCACGGCGAGTGGCAAATTACGAACCTCGCTGGTGGCAGCGTAGCCCAGCAGGAAAAGTTGCAGAATGGGCATTAAGATGGCGAGCGCAAGTGTGCGCGGGTCGCGCAGGATCTGCGTGAATTCTTTGCGCATCAGGGCAAAGAGGCGTGAGTTGTCCATCGGGTTCCTATTCCGCCAGGATGCCATGCATGTAAATATCCAGCGCCGACTCGAAATGCTTCTCTCCAAACGGCAGCTTGATATTTTTCAAGAACATGGCTTCGATAAGCCATTGGGACATCACCAAGCCGATCATGGTCAGCAAAATATTGGTTTCGGGGATTTTGCGCAGTTTGCCTTTGGTTCTTTTGATCTTCCCCAGGAAGGCGAAGATGTGGGGCGACATCGTGCGAAAGATCTCCCCGAAATGTTTGCCCTCGAATTCCACCATCTCGATGAACATGATGTGCAAAAGCCCTTTTTGTTTGCGGATCACCTTGTACACGCGCTGGGCGACTCCGCGCAGTATGGCTTCCGCGTCACCGCCTTCGGCGGTTTCTAAGATAGGGAGGATCTGGTGATAGGGGTGGTGGCGCAGCAGCACTTCGCGGAAGATCCTTTCCTTGTTTTCGAAATGGTTGTAGATGCTGGCCGGCGTCAGCCTGGCTGCGTCGGCGATCTGGCGCATCGAGGTGCCGTGGTAGCCCTGGCTAACGAAAAGCTTGAAAGCCGCCGCGGTCACCCGATCGCTGGTTGCCTTCCCCTTGGGGAGCTGTTTGGCCTTGAGCATAAAAACGAACGTTCGTTAGTATTCTATCATGAAAAAAGGTCTCGGGCAAGACCTTCTTCAAGGGTTACCCTGAGTTACTTCTTCTCTTCCTCGCCCAGACGGGAAAGCTGGCGGAAGACGCCCAGCAACATCAATCCCAGACTCACACCTTCCCCTGCGGTTAAAGCCGGCCGATCCTGATCCTCGACCCTTTTGAGCAGCACCAGCCCTGCCGCAAAGCCCAAAGCCGCTCCTACAACGGTGCCAATGGCCAAAACGATATTCTTATTTTCGTTGGGTGGCATGCTTCCTCCACTAGCCCCTGCGGCGAATAATGCGGTCAACGGCATTACTCCAACTTTCGATCAGCAAAAAGGGCTGCTTGGCTGCCTTGGTGATCTGGGTCGTGGCGGAGTTGACCTGTTTCGCCAACCTTTGCGCCTTAACACTCTGCGCGGGCAGCCATTTGATAAGAGCATTCACTCCATAATTGGCCCCGATCAAGAGAAACAATAACAGGGAACCAGAAATAAATATTGGGATTGCCAGAAGAATGGAGGCGATCTGCGCGCTATGTTCGATCGATGGGGTTCCGTCTTGTATGACTGAAACAAAAAGGACCACCGCAAATAGAATGCCAGCGATAAGGGGCAGGTAAATTTGCCAGAAACTCTGTCGTCGGTGTGCACGTTGCGTTTCTTCGTCGATGGAAGGTTTTACTGGATAATCATGTGCCACGTCAGGAATTCTAACATGCACAAATTTTGTCTTACCTCTGTGGTATGGGCGGGGAGACCCGCCTACATGTGTAAATGGCGAAGGGATCCCTCGTAGCCGCTAAAAGAGGCTCGCTCGGGACAGGCTCTCGCCTCTAGGCCAGGAAAATTTAGAAAGACAAGCTCTCCGTTTAAAGATTTATTATCTTGGAATTCGCTTAAAAGAATTCGATCTGCCTCGGCGGCGAGCGCCTCCGGAAGATCGGCGAAAGAATAAGGCCAACCAGGAAACCACCGATGTGCGCCCACCAGGCTACGCCTGCGACTGCGCCAATTGAAGCCAGACCCGAAAACAATTGGGTTACAAACCAGAATCCGATGAAGATCAAAGCCGGCACCTCGATGACTGTGATAAGAAAGATAATCGGTACCAGGGTGACCACTCTGGCGGAGGGAAAAAGAAGGATATATGCGCCCAGCACTCCGGCGATGGCGCCGCTGGCGCCCAGCACTGGAACGCTGCTGCCCGTGCCCACATAAGTTTGCAGCAAAGCTGCGGCTACCCCTCCCAGAAGGTAAAAGGTCAAATAGGACAATGGGCCCATGCGATCTTCTACGTTGTCGCCGAAAATAAACAGGATCCACATGTTGCTGAGGATATGGAACCAGCCGGCATGCATGAACATGCTGGAGAAGATCGTCACCGCATAGGTAACTGGCTGGCTTTCCAACCTGGAGGGCACCAGGGCGAATGAATTGATAAAGCGCTCGAGTTCTCCGCCCGACAGACCGAGTTCAAAGATGAACACCAATACGTTGATCCCAATGATGATCCAGTTCATCACCGGGAAATGGCGTGAGCGATTGCTGTCTCGCAGCGGGATCATGATTTTCTGACAGTGCTAACGTTTAGCAGTATAGTCCATTCCGTTGAACCAAGCGACTAGTGAGTAGTGAATGGTGATTGGGATAAAGTCTTGCGGATAGCAATCTGCTTTTCCTGATCACTAGTCACTGTTCACTGATTACTTTCTTGAGTATACTCACCGTGGATGTTCAACACCCGTCCGGGGTGTAGCGCAGCCTGGTAGCGCACCGCGTTTGGGACGCGGTGGTCGTCGGTTCAAATCCGACCACCCCGACCTTCATGGAAAAAGTACGTAGCCGAAACAAAAAAGTGGACGGCGTGATCGAAGCCGCCCACTTCACATCTGACGGCAAGTTGGCCTGGGTGCGCGCCTACGAACGCCGCGGACCCACCTGGTCGGACACGGTCTTGCTGGACCGGGACGCTCTGGTTCAGCGCCTTAAGAAGCGCAAGCGCTTCTATGTGGGCACTCGGCGCGAGTTCCTGGCTTCGGAGTTCGAGCTCGGTGAACCAGTTAGACTGATTGAGTTTTATCGTGGAGAAGCGTTGGTGGTTGGAAAGGGGCAAGTCCGCCAAGATAAATTAGAAGGCATTCCCATTGTATAAATAGTTCAAATTGGAATACGAAGGGGGAGATTGGCTCGTCGCGGCTACGCCCCTCCTCGCAACTGCGGAAGGCAATAGCCTTCCTTGGTTCTACCGCGGCGAAGCCCTGGTGGTCGGCAGCGGCCCTGCCCGCCAGGATCGGTTGGACGGCGTCCCGGTCGTATAGCAATCGTAGGGTGGTTGGTTTGACTCGCTGCGGCAAAAATATTATACTGACCTCACGGAGAAAGCCCCTATGAAACTACTGGCTTTCAAGAAAGTTCCTGGATAAATCGACTTCGAAAGCACGCGCAACGCGCGTGCTTTTTTATTTCATAACCAAAGGAGAAACTGCCAATGGATACAGGAATGATGCGCAAATTTGAAAAGGCCAAGGCCTATGCGGAAGAGCGCAGCCGCATGAACGTGGAATCCCTGGTCGTAAACTTCAGCGGCGTCAACAATCCCCACCGCGTGGAATACAAAGACGGGCTCTGGCATTGCGATTGCGAATTCTTTGTTGGGCGGGATCGCTGTGCCCATACCATGGCCTTGGAGTTGGTCTTGCAGGGCATGTTCGCGCCTGTCCCTGTCGCCTGAATGAATCGGAACACGCGTGAGCCCGGCCCGCCGGGCTTTTGCTTTGGAGCAAGGAATGACCTTCACACAGGGAGAAGCCAATCAATTCATCGTTGAATGCCATTTCGATCTGGAATCAGTGAAGCAAAAAATCGCCGCTGATCCTGGTTTGGCCAACGCGTATAACCCAGAGACCATTGAATCCGCTCTAGGCGCCGCCGGACACATCGGCAACGAAGCTATCGCTGAATTCTTGCTTGCCCACGGTGCCAAACCGGAGCTGGCGGCCTCTGCCATGCTGGCGCAGCGAGATGTATTACAAGCAGCAATCGATAAAGATCCAAAGTTGGCGACGTCAGGCGGTGCGCACAATATTCCGCTGGCATTCCATGTAGCATTAAGTGGGGACCTCGAAATGATGCAACTGCTCTGGGATAGTGGCGCCGAGGATCATGTCAAAGGGGCGCTGTTTGGCGCGGTGATGAAAAATCACGTCAGGTTGGCTAAATGGCTACTGGAACATAGCGCAGCAACCGGCGTGAAAGATTTCCAGGGCAGGAGTCCACTAGAAGTCGCCGAGCAGTCTGGATATTCAGAAATGGCAGAATTGCTACGCGGGGCTAGCTAGGCGCGCGGGTCTGGATTCCATCTCATCCGCATATACACGTTCCCTTTTTCAAGCTCATCCAACATCTGGTTCAGCCGTTTCTGTCTTGTATCAGCGCGCTTGGCGCGGTCGATCCAGCCGATGTAATCGTTTTGCTGATAGGGCGGTCTCAGGTGGTAGCGATCCATCAGGCCGCGGCGTTCGATGGCTTCACGTACATCCGCGGGGATGGGATAGTGGGGGCGTTTGATGTTCGACCAATCTTGGTTTGGGCGTCTTCATTTCTTTCCGAACGGTGCCAGAAAATCAATGCGCTGTTCCTTTGCCGATTCATCGATAAGTCTGACGAGCCGTTTTTGTTTCGTGTCTTCGCGCTTGGCGCTCATCACCCAAAATGTGATTGTTCGCTTATAACCGGGCGGCTGGGCAGTGAAAAATTTCCATGCTTTCTTGTTTCTCTGGAACTGGGTTTCGAATTCCTCTGACAATCCTTTGCTACGCTGCTCATACGAATAGAAACCTGTCTTTTCAACATCACGTTCCTCAAAAGCCTTGAGACCTGCAGACTGCATTAGCCCTTGCTTGATCAATTCCTTGACCCGTTTGATATTTACTTCACTCCACAGGCTGCCCCTGCGCCTGGGAGTGAAGCGGATTACGAAACTATCTACTCCGGTCTTGTTGAGCTTGCCGTCGATCCAGCCAAAACACAGTGCCTGGATTTGTGCCTCTTCGATTGTCAGGCTGGCTTTGCCTGACCCCTTTTTGTAGAATTTCAGTAATATCTTGTCTGCTCGATCGTGGTTGAGTGTCAACCAGTTCCGAAATCCCTCTGGAGAAGCAAAGAACGTGGATTTCATAGATCTTGCATGGCCGCGTGAATCTTCTTCACGGTGTTCCAATTGCGCGTGGTGATATTACTCCCGAACTCCTCGCCCAGGAAGTCCATTACGTCTGGTGACTTGACCTTCGGACCCAGCACGCTAACCACATGGCCCTTGGTAATAGCCAGCATCAGGTATTCGCCGCCCATGGAATTGTATGGCGTCTTCAGCTTTGATCTTGGCAGTTCCGATAAGAAGGTGATGTAAAAACGCGTTTGTGGAGCTGCTTTCACGCCTTTGAAAGGATCGCTTTTAATCAGCGCCTGAACTTCCTTCTCGCTGCGTAAGATGACGGGGACCCCGAAGCCGAATTGCTTCTTGATGGCGACTCCGATCTTACTGCGGAGTTTCGTTGCCTTTGTTTCCTTGGCGGTGAATATGACATTGCCGCTGGCCAGCAGCGTTCGAACGTCCTGATATCCTTGGGTTTCGAATACTTTTTTGAGTTCAGCCATTTTGATCTGGCGTTTTCCCAGGTTGATACCGCGCAAGAGGGCGACGTACTTAGCCATTACTCGCTATCTCGTAGTTTGATCCATGCCTCAACGATCCCTTGGATCTCTTTCTTGAGGGCTTCGGCTTCTTTCAGTGATGGAATGGCTAGGTAGCGTGCAGTATCGCCGCTGCCTTCCAGATGCGGGAATTTACCCGGAATTTTTGCACCGGTGTGAAACATCAGGCTGGCGTGTTTCTTTGAACGAGGGTTAAAGCTCGCCAAGTTGCCTTTGTAAATGAATGTTGGGCTTTGCCACTTGATGACTTCTTCAATTCGATCGCCAGCCGCCAGCAGGATTTCGCGCACGCGCTGCACCACCGGTTTCATCGGATTGTCATATTTTGCAAACCATTGGTCGACTTCCTTCTTGCTCATCTTTCCTCCAGATACAACGTTGTGATGACTTAATCCGGGCGGCGAACGATGCCTTCCACGCGTTTGTCGGGTATCAGCCACATTACGGCCACAGCGGCAAATAGTGCATACGCTATCCAGGTGCTGATGAATGCGAGAAGAATTGCTGCCAGGTAGAGCACCAGCGAAGCGTACCCTTTGAAGTCGGACCCAATCGCGCGGCTGATATCGGAATCTGCCCCGTGCGCTCGAATGATGGCGCTAACCAGTAATCGGTATGCAAAACCCGGCATTAGCAGATTGATGCCGTATACGATTGTGGGCCACAGCGCACCTGGATGTTCACTCATCCAACTGGTGGAGAAGGGGATCACCGAAAGCCAAAAGAGCAAGTGAGTATTCGCCCACATCATGCCGGCGCTCACGCGCTTGGTGGCACGCAGCAGGTGATGATGATTGTTCCAGTAAATGGCGAGGAAAACAAAACTAAGAATGTAGGCAAGGAACATTGGCAGGATCGGCTGCAGATCGCTCAATTCCGTTCCTTCAGGCGGGCGCAGTTCCAGCACCATGATGGTGATGATGATCGCCAGCACGCCGTCGCTGAAGGCTTCGAGTCGGGATGTGGACATCGATTAGGTTAGAGCTTCGGCCAACTTATCGAGCGATTGGCTCCAGCCAACCGTGGCGCCATCGCTCTGTGTGGCGGGCATATTCTCATGCGTCAGCGTTATTTTAGTCTTGCCGCCCATGTCTTCGAAGCGGACCGTGATCCTCCCCTCCGGGAATTCTTCTTCGAATCCATAGTGGCCGCCGGGTACCACGTTCCCGTCTGCGTCGGCGAAATTATCTGTGAATACGAGTTCTTTGGGTGGATCGATTTTCTGAAAAGTACCGCTACTCCAAATGATCTTTCCATCATCGGCTTGCATGCTGAAGAGATATTTGCCGCCGATTCTCAAGTCGATCTTACAGGTCGGCGAGCTGTATCCCTTTGGTCCCCACCATTCCATCACGCGTTCCGGCTCCGTCCAAGCCTTCCATACTAATTCGGGTGGTGCATCGAAGATTCTGGTGATGGTAATCGTCTTAACTTCTGTCGCCATGCTGTCCCCCGCAGGCTTATCCCGCGGTCCCAAAGCGTTTTGCGGCGCGCGCCATGGCGCGTTGCGCGATTAGGTCGCGGTCGCGCGGCGGCGCCTGGGTCACTAAGGCATCGAGTAATGATTTGGAGGCGGCGGCAACTTCCAGAACGGCGCGCTCGAATGCCGGCTCGTTGGCCTTGGATGGCTTGGTGAAGCCAGATATCTTGCGCACAAACTGGAGCGATGCCGCGCGAATTTCATCTTCGGTAGCCGGCGGCTCAAAATTGAACAAGGGTTTGATATTGCGACACATATTCTTCCTCCTATTTCCCCTTGTCGGCGTTGAAAGCCACTGCAGCCTTTACCAGGTCCTTGAATGCTTTTTCGTCCAACTTTTCCCCTTCGTGGATATCGATTGATCGCGTAGTTTTTGCTTCCAAACCGGCGTTGAAAAGTTTCTTGGGATCTTTGATCGATGCGCCTTTGAAGAAATTGGCTTTCACATGATCTTTGAAAGCGCCGATGCTGACTACCATCCCAGCGTCAGAAAAGACCGGGCTGTCCCATTTCCATTCTTCGGTGATCTTGGGGTCGGCTTCGTGGATCAGTTTGCGTAGGCGCGCCATTTGCTTGCCGCGCCAGTCTTTGGTGTCCGCGATACGGTTATCGATGAGCTTGCTGGCGTCCATCTTGTGCTCCTATTTGGCGAATTCCCCAATATCCTACCACTATGTTTTACGCGGATAAACGCGGATGAACCCGATTATGATTTGCATTTATCCGCGTTCATCTGCGTCGTCGATCTCGGCCTTGCGAGCCAGGATCAGCTTCTTTAGCACTGCGCTGGGAATCGGCTGATTCGGCTGGAACTGCACGCCTCCCTTAGAACTCTTGAAATCCTTCAATTCCTGCTTGAACTTTCCCACAATTTCACCACTCATTGGAAAGTACGAGCAGTGGTTTTTTTGAACGCGTACCCCGCTAGCGGTTTCCCTTTGTACTTGAATGCGGGGAGGCCGTAACTAATGGCCTCCACCGCTTCTGGTACGATTGCCTGGACGGTCTCCCGAATTCGTTGCAGCGCGGCACGATGTTCTCCGGGCGCGGCTGCGAGAGTTGCATTGACCTCTTTGGTGACCGATTCACTATCGGGCTTTGATTTCGCGGGTTGCTTTGCCTTCATCTGCTCTCCACTACCTCGCCGGCGGGATGTTTTGATTCAATTTGAACAAATTTTCCGGATCGTATTTTTTCTTGATCTCCCTTAACCGCTGCCAGGTGAAACCGGGGTAGGCCGCGCGGAGGCGCTCTTCGCCCTCATTTGCCAGGAAGTTGACGTACGCGCCTTTATCCGTTTGTTGCAGCGCTTTCGCCGTTTCCCTGGTCCAGGCTTCGTGCCGGCCGGCGTCTGCTGGGTTCTCGTACAGAGTAGCTACGTTCACCATGATCTTGCTCTTGCGATGAGCAAATGCTGTAGCCATCACCGGCACCCGCGCCATGGCGCCACCCAGCACGCGCAATTGCGTTACCCGAATTGGCGCGTCGTTGCTGTTGAGCCGATCCAAGATCAACTGTGCATCCGATTTATCGATCTTGTCCACGAACATGGTCAGCGCTGAGCCTGCTACTGGATGCGGACCCTCGGGGCCTGCATAGATTTCCGGATATTTCTTCGGTCCCATCATATCTCCTAAAGGCGTGGCTAATTTCCTGAAGGGGGCGATCGCTTTTTCTCCGGCTTCGCCACTGCCGGCGTACACCAGCATCCCGAAAATGATTGTTTTGCCAACAATCTCGGGCGGCAGAAAAGACATGGGAGGAGCCGGCATTACGTTGGCGATACCGGAGAGTTCCTCCGGCGCATCATCACCGGCAGCGATGAATCCGCTGATGGTTTCCGCTGTCGCCGGCAGAAAGATCATTCCGCCAACGATATCGCTCACCGGGTGCAGTTGATACTTGAAGCGCGTCACCACGCCGAAATTTCCACCGCCGCCGCGGATCGCCCAGAATAATTCAGGATAGTTATCTTCGTCGACGCGCAACAGCTTTCCGTCTGCGGTCACGATGTCGGCGGCTAGCAGGGAGTCGATGGTCAATCCATATTTTCGAATTAAATAGCCAACTCCGCCGCCCAGAGTGAGGCCGCCAATCCCAACCGTGCCGGTGTCACCGAAGCCCGTGGTCAGACCGTGAGCTGCAGTTGCCTCGGTGTATTGGCCAGCGGTCAATCCGGCTTCCGCCCAGGCCGTTCTGCCTCGCGCGTCGATCTCCAGGCCCTGCATCCCGGACATGTCCAGTACGATGCCGCCTTCAGAAGTGCTGTGACCGGCGATGCTGTGGCCGCCGCCACGAACTGCCAACTCGATGCCATTTTCGCTGGCGAAATTGACCACGCTCTTAACATCGTCAACACCAGCGGCTTTGATAATGACCGCCGGGCGTTTGCTTAGCCAGGAGTAAAACACTGATCGCGCTTGGTCGTAACCAGCATCCTCAGGTGTGATCACTTGCCCGCTTACTTTGTTTTGCAGAGAGCTAAATTTATCCATGACGTCAATCTTCATACGAAAGCTCCGGTTCTTTTCTCTTCGTTTCTTTGTGTTCTGCTGATCTTGCGGCGGTATTCCTCAGCAAAGTAGATACCATAATTGAAGCGCCAATTGCTACTACCGCGGCGATCAGCGCAGCCAGGTGTAAGCCTTGTACAAACGCGTCGCGAGCAATGGCCAGCATAGTCCGACTCAGCTCCTCCGGCAATTGGCTTGCAACGCCCACCGCGGCTCCGAGCGTGCCCCGCGCTACTTCGGCGATCTCGGCAGGTATCGCCGCCGGTAGTCGATCTGCCAATTCCGCGCGATAGATTGCCGTGCCGATACTTCCGAGTATCGAGATTCCCAGCGCACCTCCAAACTCGGCGCCTGTCTCCGAGATCCCCGATGCTGCCCCCGCTTTTTCTTCCGGCGCGCTACTGACGATCAACTCAGTGGTAAGGCTGAAAGCCGGTGCGAGGGCTAACGAGATCAATATTGAAGCGCCAACGATTAACGCCAGCCCGCCTGCCACCCCGACCTGCGCCAGCATACTCAGGCCGATGGCCGCAATCGCCATGGCTGCTCCTAGTACGATCCCCGGCTTGAAGCGATGGATGAACTTGGGCGCTACATTCGAGCCGATGACAAAACTAATCGCTGAAGGTAGCGACCATAAGCCAGATTCTAGAGGCGACAGCCCTAGCACCAATTGTAGGTATTGGGCGATGAAAAGGAAGTATCCCACCGCAATGAACACCGCCAGCACGTTGGTTGCCAAGGAAACGCTAAACCGCGGGATGCGAAAGAGCTTCAGGTCCATCAATGGGTCTTTGAGACTCAATTGCCTGCGAGCGAACAAGAATCCGATAACCAGCCCCGCGCCCATCGCAGCCAACGGCAAAAGGTTGATTCCATCCTGGGCGATCTCCTTTAGTCCGAAGACGATTGCCAGGATCGCCGTCAGGGACATCGCCGCGCTGGTGAGATCCAATCGGCCCGCATTCTCATCCCGATATTCGGGTAGCACGCGGGGTCCCAACAGCAGTAGCAATGCCATCACCGGCAGCGCCAGTAGGAAGACCGAACCCCACCAAAAGTATTGCAGTAGGACTCCGCCCATTACCGGGCCGATCGCCGAACCGGCCGAGAAAGCCGAGATCCATACCCCAATGGCTCTTGCGCGTTCTTCAGGGTCGCGGAACATGTTGAAGATCAACGAAAGGGTACCCGGCGCCAGCGTGGCGCCTGCGATGCCCATCAGTGCGCGGCTGACGATCAGCATCTCCGCGCTGGTCGAGAACGCTGCGATCGTGGATACGATGCCAAACATAGTCGCCCCGATTAGCAGGAGTTTTCGCCGACCGATGCGGTCACCTAGGGTGCCCATGGTGATCAGCGATCCGGCCACAAAGAAGCCATAGATATCGATGATCCAAAGCAGCTGAGCACTCGATGGTTGCAATTCGGCGCTCAGCTTGGGCACGGCCAGGTGCAGCACGGTCAGGTCCATGGCATACAGTACGCAGGCCAAAGCCAACACGGCGAGACCGATCCATTCTCGCCGTGTGGCTTTTACAGGAATGGTTTTGGCCATACTCAGGCCTGCTCCTTCTGCAACATTTCTTCGAAGCGGTCCCAGAGTTCGGAAGCCCCGCTTTCCATTCCGGATTCGACCATGCCGTCACGATCTTCTTTGTTGTCGAAGCTCATCAGGTCAACGATCCTGGTCTTCTCGCCCAGATCTTCGAAGGTGACATGTTCAACCGCGATGTGACCAGCCTGCGGTTCGAACTCAAAGGTTTGCACCAGTTTCTCGGGAGCCCTCACTTCGCGATACTCTCCGCGGAAAGCGAACTCATTGCCTTCCTCATCCTTTTGGATGAAGCGCCAGGACCCACCGGGGCGTACATCCATCTTGTCGACCATGGTGGTGTACTTGCGCGGTCCCCAGAATTGGGGGATCGCTTTTGGATCGATGTAAGCCTTGAAGACCAGTTCCCGTGGGGCATCTATTACGCGTGTCAGCAGGATCTCTGTGTCCGAAGGCAGGGTGACAACTAACTTGTTTTTCTTGGCTTCCACGTCAATCTCCTTTAGGCGAATAAGATTTGTTCTCTTAGTTTTAGTCCGGCGCTTTCCACTCCGGGTTCCAAGCAACCTCCCACAGATGGTTGTCGGGATCCTGAAAGTAGCCTGCGTATCCTCCCCAGAAAGTCTCACCAGCAGGCTTGACGATCTTCGCCCCGGCCTTTTCAGCTTGCGCCATCACAGCGTTTACTTCTTCTTGGCTAGCCACGTTATGCCCAATGCTCAATTCGGTTGCGCTGGGCGGGGTTTCTTTGATACCCGCATCCTTTGCCAGGCTTTTTCGCGGCCACAGCACCAGCTTGGAACCGTTCTCAAGATCAAAGAAGGCGACCGCGCCATATTCGAATTCCTGGCCGACGATTCCGTCCGTTTTCAGTCCAAGTCCATCGCGATAGAACTTGAGCGACCTTTCCAGATCATCGACCCCGATAGTCAAAACGGTGATGCGCGGCTTCATTTGTGTTCTCCTTCAGGCGAAATTCTCCTTTTTACCAATTACCGCTTACTATTTACTGCTTGCGCCTCTTCTTTTCTGGATTCTCTGCAAATACTCATCCAGGCGATCGAAAGACTCTTCCCAATTCTTTCGATAACGTTCCAGCCATTCAGAAACGTCCTTCAGTGGGGCTGCCTGCAGCCGCGCCGGGCGCAATTGTGCATCGCGCCCGCGCTCGATCAAGCCGGCACGCTCCAGCACTTTGAGATGCTTGGTGATCGCCGGCATGCTGACCGCGAAGGGCGCCGCCAGCTCGGTCACCGAGGCCTCCCCCTTGGCCAGCCTGGCCAGGATGGCCCGGCGGGTCGGGTCGGCCAGGGCAGAGAAGGTAAGGCTTAGGGCATCGGTTTCCATTTCTTCCTAACCGTTTCGCAAATATTTCACATCGAAATCGCGCGTCCATTTGCTGCCGGTTTTGTTTTCCCATAAACCCGTGATTGTTTTCTTATCCTTGCTAAGCTTGCCAATAAAGCGCTGCGACCAGCCCGGAGAATTGCGCCAAATCCTCCATTCCCCTTTTTGGAGGCTCATCGCATAGACGCGCGAAACGCGCCGGTCATCGATGTAAAGCACTGTGTAATCAGCCGAATCCTGGTCCCGCCCGATGAACCAAGTGGCGTAGGGAGTTCCGCCTTTTGCCCCTTGGCGCATAACCAAAAAGTCGCCATGGTCGAACCACTCAAAGGACACGTTGCCCCGGACCACGGCTTTGGGATCTGGAAGAAAGGAAGCATTCGACAATTCCATTGTCCAAGTTCCTGCAAGGAATCCAAGATCTTGCAAGGCTGGGTTGATCGCGTTCTTCACTCTTTCCTCAACTTCCGAATGATCCTTTTTTGATTTCGCCATCGCGTACATATTTCGCTGCAATCACGCCGGTCGTGGAAATCTTCGAATCCACCAGCTTGAATCCAGCCGGCATGGCTCCATCCCCGAAAAGCCTTTTGCCCTTTCCAATGGTGACCGGAAATATCTTCATGTTGTATTCGTCGATCAGATCATTTTTCAGCAGGGTTTGCAGCAGGTTGCTGCTTCCGTGCACCTGGATCTCGGGTCCGTCTAGGGTTTTGAGCTTCCGGATTTCTTCTGCAACATCGCCGGCGAGCAATTCAGAGTTTTGCCAGCTGACTTGCTTCAAGGTCTTGGAGGCCACATATTTCTTTGCTTCATTAATTTCTTTTGCTCCCGGCTCCTTGGACTGCGGCCAGGCCCCGGCGAAGATCTCATACGTCTTGCGCCCAAGCAGCATGGCGAACGGTTTCCCCATGTAATCATTCATGGCATCGTTCATCACATCGTCCCAATAGCCAACCGACCAGCCTTCGTGGGAAAAGCCGCCACTTGGATCTTCCCCGGGACCGCCCGGGGCTTGCATGACTCCATCCAGCGTGAGGAATGTATTCACAGTTAGCTTTCTCATGGCGAACGTCCTTTATTTTACTATATGGTTATATAACCTATGGGTAAAATACACGATAATAGCGAAACTGTCAAGGAGGAAAAATAACGATATGGGATCTCAGGATGTTGCTGATTTTAAGATTTGTTCTCTCATCCAACCAGCAGCCGTTGTAGAAATCTCTTCCAGTACATCTTTGTCCGTCCTCCCTGAACTCTTCAGCACCTTGAACGAATGGTCGGCTCCGGCCACCATATGCAGCGTGGCGCGCTCGCCCAGTTTCTTGATGATCGGCTGCAGCAATCCCGGCGTAGCCAGGCTGTCTCGCGGCCCCTGCAGGAATAGCATCGGCACGTCGACTTTGAAAAGGTGCTCGGCGCGCTCGATCCCCGGTTTCCCTGGCGGATGCAGCGGGAACGCAAAAAATACGATTCCACGCACACGCGGCAGCGGCGCCTGGCTTGCGGCCAGTGAAGTCATCCGCCCGCCAAAGGATCGGCCGCCTGCGAACAGCGGCAGATCGCCGGCGGCCTGAGTCGCCGCAGCCACTGCCGAACGCACTGTGGTAGTGACCACTTCTTTACTATCCGGTCTGCCCCCGCCAGGTTTTTCTTTGTAAGGAAAGTTATAGCGAAGGGTGGCAACTCCCTTTTCAGCCAGTGCCTGGCTGAGCGTTTCCATGGATCGGTGGCGCATATCGGTTCCGGCGCCGTGCGCCAAAACCAAAAGCACCTCGGCATTCGCCGGGCGCAGCAACAGTGCAGATACCTCTCCCTTTTCCGGAGATGCGATGAATTTCAATTCCTTAGGCGAAGGCATCGATTGATTTGAGCTATTTTGAGGGAATCTTCCTTAGTCCGTAATACCAGAGCAAGATCACAACCAATACACGCACTGTGATATTTCCCCATAGGGCAGCGCTGGCGCCCTGAAGAAATGCGAAGAGTTCGACAAGGGCAGTCGAAGAGTGGAAAACGATGAAGGTGGCGGAAACCAGCCGCAAAGCATGCGCGTCCGTGAGTTTTCGAGCGTAGAAGGACAAGAAGGCGATCCCGAATTCGGCTGCCCCCAGCAGGTAGGCCACCAGGTATTGGCTGGGCTGAAGCTGAATGCCTACCGCGCCGGGGATGAGATCAGGTGCGACGATGAGGGCGACTCCCGCCGCAAAGGTGATGATGGCATGTAGCAGAAGCAGTAATGAAAATGTCATTCGGGTAGGACCGCGATGGCGTCGATTTCTACCAGCCAATCGGGGCGGGTGAAGCCGGCTACGAAGAGCACGCTGATGGTAGGCACGTGTTGGCTGCGCCCCCACTTCTCTTGGAACGCCTGGAACCCGATCTGCGGGTCCTGGCCCTGCAGCACATAGACGCCGAATTTACCACCTG
>Ga0209431_10000980_pt1 | contig 23913 bp, 20 predicted proteins | sample RifCSP13_3_FD_184021 | JGI IMG/M metagenome (GOLD analysis project Ga0209431, IMG submission 184021) | Soil microbial communities from Rifle, Colorado - Rifle CSP2_sed 13_3 (SPAdes) (version 2) | ecosystem: Environmental > Terrestrial > Deep subsurface > Rock core/Sediment | place: Rifle...
TAAAACGGACAACAGTCCGTTTTATATTTGGCGCGCCTGGCAGGATTCGAACCTGCTACCCTCGGCTTAGCTTACCAACTACTGCTTTCGCAGCCTCAATATGAGTTTGTGGTCTGGACTATCTCTTCACCATCTCAGGTGCCACACGTATAGTCTCTACGGATCCTCGATAACCTGAGTTTCCACGGGATTGCCATCAGCCCAGAATTGTCTGGTTCTGGCTGTTAAGGTTTCCCCGTTACAGTGTGGTGCACTTTAACAGTTTGGTTTCCCGTTAAAGGCTCCATTCAGTGGTTGAGATACCACTGCTTAAAGGCCGATGCTCTATCCGAATGAGCTACAGGCGCTACAATCAGTGATTGGTAACTGGTGAATGGTGATTGGTTTCAAATTACCAATTACCAGTCACTAATCACCATTCACCATATTTGGTCGGGGCAGAGGGATTTACTCCGGGCATCCTCCCCTTCGCCCTTTGGGCCGTGCTGCGCACGTTCAAAATTGCTCCAGGCAATTTTGTGAACCCCTGATGATGTTCCAAACCTGCACCTCTTTAAAATATCAGGTCTCTTTATCTGTGAGAGACCTGATATTTTAAAGATTGGTCGGGGCAGAGGGATTCGAACCCCCGACCCTCTGCTCCCAAAGCAGATGCGCTACCAGACTGCGCTATGCCCCGAATTCAACACTAAAATTTACTGTAACATTTCCGTTCGACTGCTTTGCTCGCAGTCTGTCACTATGCTCGTCCATCCAGGACTCGCCAAGTGACCCGGTCATGTACATCCTGTACATGCCGCTCACCGAACTGCGTTTGTCCACCGGACAAACGGTTTCGATTCGCCCCAAAGCAGATGCGCTACCTGTGCACCGCTCCTGCACATCCTCGGCTCTGGCTTCCTGCTTCGCCCTACCTCCTGCATCCATGCAGTCGTGTGCCCGCGGTATTAGTACATCCATGTACGTCACTGCGCTATGCCCCCTACTTTTAACTGATTTCAAGGGGTTGCGATAATACGCGCCGCCCCCTGATGCGTCAATTTTCACAGGTACTATACACGCCGCCAAAGAGTACCGTTGGGCGTATCTTCAAGCTGAATACCCTTCTCATCCAGCAAGGCCCGGATTCTGTCAGCCTCTTTGAAATCCCGGTTCTTGCGGACTGTATTTCGGGCACTGATATAGGATTCTATTTCTTCAGTCCCAATATTGTCTTCTACGCTGCCTGCCTGGCTTTGCAGAAAGTGTACGGGGGAATCCTGCAACAATCCCAGTATTCCGCCCAAATAGACCAAGGTTGCTGCCAGTGTCCGAGCTTGTTCAGATGTCTTGTCCAGCTTGTTAATATCGCCAGCCAGTTCATGTAACAGCGCTACGGCCTTCGGTGTATTGAAATCATCATCCATTACTGCATTGAATCTCCCAGTGATTGAAGGCTCCAGTGTGGCATCACCGGCAGGGATATCACGCAGAGCCGTGTATAAACGTATAAGCGCTGATCGCGCCTCTCCCAGGTTCTCCAGTGAATAATTCAACGGGCTGCGGTAATGGCTGGAAAGAATGAAAAAACGAATCTCTTCTGCACGGAATAGCCGCAATACTTCACGCACAGTGAAAAAATTGTTTAGCGATTTGGACATCTTCTCATCGTTGATGCGCACGAAACCATTATGCATCCAGACATTAACGAATTTTTGTCCAGTAGCGCCTTCGGACTGGGCAATCTCGTTTTCGTGATGCGGGAACTGCAGATCCATTCCGCCGCCATGGATATCAAAATGTTCTCCCAGACAATGCGTGGCCATCGTGGAGCATTCGATATGCCAGCCGGGGCGTCCCGGTCCCCAGGGTGATTCCCAGCTGGGTTCACCGGGTTTGGCGGCTTTCCACAAAACGAAGTCCAGCGGATCATCCTTGGCTTCCTGGACCTCGACACGGGCACCGGAGCGTAATTCATCGATTTGTTTACCGGACAGCTTGCCATAGCCGGAAAATTTACTGACATCAAAAAACACATCCTTGTTTTCTCCCACATAGGCCAGCTTGTTGGTCAGGAGCCTGTTAATCAGATCGATGATCTGTGCAATGTGCTCCGTGGCACGAGGTTCCTTATCGGGGGGCAATACACCCAGGGCCGCAGTATCTTCATGCATGGCCTGGATAAATCTTTCCGTGAGTTCAGTAATAATTTCACCATTTTCATGGGCACGCTTGATGATCTTGTCATCAATGTCCGTGATATTACGCACATAGGTGACTTCATAACCGCGGGAACGCAGGTACCGGGCGACCATATCGAACACGACCATGACGCGGGCATGCCCCATGTGACAGTAGTCATAGACCGTCATGCCACAGACATACATACGGATCTTGCCCGGTTCGATAGGTTTGAATTCTTCTTTTTCCCCGGTCAGGGTGTTATAAATGCTTAACATTCCGGTCCTGAAATTGATAGTGCGGGCGCATGTTAACGAAAACCAGGCTTTCCCTCAAAGGAAATAGTCTATCCCATTTGATATATTGTCGACTATGCGGGATTGAATGCTAAAAGCCGCTGATTCAAAACACAATCCTGAATAACGGGGAACAGAATATGAAAGTAAAATTAACCACCACACACGGCGCCATCACCCTTGAACTGGATGCAAAAAAGGCACCGCTCACGGTAGAGAATTTCATATCTTATGTGAAGTCTGGCCATTATGATGGCACGATATTTCACCGTGTCATTGAAGATTTCATGATCCAGGGCGGTGGCATGGACAAGGACATGAATGAAAAACCAACCCGTCCGCCGGTAAAAAACGAGGCCAATAATCGTCTCAGTAATCTTTTTGGCACCATCGCCATGGCCCGCACGTCCGATCCACACTCTGCCAGTGCCCAATTTTTTATCAATTCCACAGACAATGCCTTTCTGGATTTCAGCAAGGAAACCGGCGATGGCTGGGGTTATTGTGTCTTTGGCAAGGTGATTGATGGTCTGGGTGTGGTGGAGCAGATCGAAGAAACCGATACCACCTCGCGCAAGGGTTACCAGGACGTGCCTGTGGACGTGATTATAATCGAGAAGGCAGAGATAATCTGAAAATTTGTTGAAAAAACCATTAATCACTTACTGAACAACCTGTTATTTCATGCAAACCCTGTTCATCTCGGATCTGCACCTGACTGCTGAACGTCCGGACAAACTGCAATTGTTTAAAAAGCTGCTGCGCGGTCCCGCCCTCAACGCAGATGCATTATATATACTGGGGGATCTGTTCGAGGTCTGGGTCGGGGATGACGACAGAACACCACCGCATCCCGAGATCATTTCAGAACTCTCGGAATTTACCCTGGCAGGCGGCCGTTTGTATTTGATGCGCGGTAACCGGGATTATTTAACAGGACAACGGTTTGCACAGGAGACCGGTGGGCAATTAATTGAAGATCCGGCCCTGATACGGCTCTACGGTACCAAAACCCTGATCATGCATGGTGATACGCTTTGCACCAGTGATATTAAATATCAAATATTCCGGCGCGTTGTGAACAATCGTTTTTCCATCAGACTGTTTTTATTATTGCCTTATTCACTGAGGCAAAAGATCTGGCATGGCATACGGAATGTCTCACGTAAAACCACTGCAAGAAAATTACCCAATATTATCGATGTATACCAACCCGCTGTAGAAAAGATTATGTTGCAATATGGGGTATTAAACCTGATCCATGGTCACACCCATCATGAAGCCATACATGAATTTGAACTGAACGGCCGTACAGCCTTCCGCTATGTCTTAAGTGACTGGTACAGGAAAGACGGCGTGCTGGTTGCCGATAACAGCGGACTGCGTATGATGCGGGTTGAGGAATATCTGCAATACCCGTAACTCGTAATTCGTTATTCGTAATTGGCAACAGGACATCCAAAATCACGAATTACGAATCACCAATCACGAATTTATCATGTCATCCAACCGGAAAGTGTCATGATTCCCAACACAGTCAACCACGCCAGCAAAGTCCTGTTCAGCAACCCCTGTAATGCGTGCAACCAGTAAATCTTGTCTTGAAGAACAAATTCGTCATCTGCTGCATCTTCCTGCTGTCGATAACTTAACGCACCCAGACCCCCGGCACAGATGACATCATCATTTACAGACAATGATTGTTTTTCCGCTTCACGCCACGCCTCCATGGCATCCACCATATTCCCGGTAACCGCATTACCAAGGGTAAATAATCTTGCCGGCAGCCAGTTCAGAATGTTGCAAAGATCCTGGGCCGATTCCGCATAATGTCCATGGATATTACTTTGTTGTTGCCGGATTATACAGGCCAGCCGGTATAACATGGCCCCGAATGGACCAAGCGCAATAAACCAGAATAAAACGCCGAACAGTCTTTCATTGGCGTCAATAAGGATATTTTCCAGCAATTCCTGGTCATTCTGAAATGCACCATCATTGTCCGAAAATGCCGGCATGAGATCCTTGATGCGTTCCCGGTCGCCTTGTTCCATGGCATCAATCAGTTCATCCAGTTGTGGATTCAGATATCCGGGACCCAGTGAATAAATCAGCACAGCCAGGGAGAACAGCAAGGCAAGTGGAAAAAACAGTCCGGTCAAGATCCACACAATCAAAACTACCAGTAACAATGGTCCGGATAATGTAATTATAATTCCTCCAGCACCATTCCAGACGGTATGCCGGGCCAGCCGGTTTTCAAGCCAGCGCACATAATCATTGAACCAGGCAAACCGGCGCAGCTTGTCGTCCACTCCAACGAAATGCTCAAAAGCCATGCCTATCAATATGATTATCAATATCATTGCTATATCTCCTTATCAGTTACACTGTTCCAGTAAATCAAAATAATGTTTCCATTCAAATTTTGGTCCCGGATCGGTCTTTCTGTCCGGTGCAATGTGGCAATGACCAACTATGTTATCTCTGGTAATCGCTGGCCACTGTTTCATTAAGACCGCTGTTAACGCGGCAAGTTGTGTGTATTGTTCATCAGTATAAGGTTGATCATCACAACCCTCCAGTTCTACACCAATCGAGAAATCATTGCAGCGTTGTCTGCCACCGAATTCAGAGACACCGGTATGCCAGGCCCGTTTGTTAAACGGAACATACTGGGTGATCATCCCTGCCCGGTCGATGAGAATATGCGCAGAGACCCTGGTATCGGCAATCTCTGCAAAATAAGGGTGATCCCGGGTATCCAGATTATTCATGAACAATTGATCAATGTATCCACCGCCAAACTCTCCCGGCGGCAGGCTGATGCCGTGGATCACCAACAGTGCTATTTCTGTATTGTCCGGCCGCTCATCCCGGTTAGGTGATTCGACTCTGCTGATATCCACCAGCCATTCACCACGAGGATCGATCTGGATTGGATTGTGTATCGGTAATGTCAAATTATTGAAAGTCCGGGTTACGTGTTAGGCTTGAAAAATAAGCTTGTGTTAACTGCAAAAATATCCATATTGACAGTTTAATTATAAATTCATATGGCGTCTTGCTGATCATACTGAAAATAATAATCAATATTTAAGGTAATTATGCGTGCAGGTTCTGCAAAACATACTCGATAGACTGGCGGGGATCATCTGGGGTGAATATGTCCTCATCCCGTTGTTGGCTCTGGTCGGTATATATCTGACCATCGGCCTTCGGGCCATGCCCTGGTTACATTTTCCCCGTGCCTGCAAACGTCTCTGGCAAGGCCGGATTGCTGTAGACAAGGAAGGGGATATCTCGCCTTTTCAGGCACTCATGACCGAGCTTTCAGCAACCATCGGTACAGGTAACATTGCCGGTGTGGCCACAGCCATTTATTTCGGTGGTCCGGGCGCGATCTTCTGGATGTGGGTCGTTGCCCTCTTCGGTATGGCCACCAAGTATGCCGAAGCTGTTCTGGCGGTACGTTACCGCGAGGTAGATAGTCTCGGTAACTATGTGGGTGGCCCCATGTATTATATTAAAAACGGCCTCGGCCCGCGCTGGTACTGGTTGGGGATCCTGTTCTCCCTGTTTGGAATGTTAGCTGCTTTTGGCATAGGCAACATGGTGCAGTCAAACACTGTTGCACATGAACTGGAAACAACATTTGCACTGCCTGCATGGATTACCGGCACGGTACTTGCCTTGCTGGCGGCTGCAGTCATCCTGGGAGGTATCCGGCGCATCGCGGAAGTGGCCGGAAAACTGGTGCCTTTCATGGCGATAGTCTATTTTACCGGCGCCCTGGTTATCCTGCTGCTGCAGTTCAACAAGATACCTGCTGCAATTGTCCTGATAGTGACAGATGCCTTCTCCGGTACGGCAGCCAGCGGCGGCTTTGCCGGAGCAACTGTGTGGATGGCCATCCGTTGGGGTTTCGCCCGCGGTATCTTCTCTAACGAGGCAGGCCTGGGCAGTACGCCTATTGTCCATGCGGCAGCAAAAACCAATAATCCGGTCAGACAGGGCATGATAGCCATGCTCGGCCCCATGATTGACACGCTGATCATCTGCACCATGACTGCCCTTGTGATCGTGGTCACCGGTGTGTGGAACAGTGGTCAGGTAGGTGCGCCTTTGTCATCGCTGGCGTTCACAACTGGTTTGCCGGGTCCCGGAGGTTATATCGTGAGTTTCGGACTGATACTTTTCGCCTTCACCACAATTCTGGGCTGGAGCTACTATGGCGAACGTTGCGCGGAATACCTGTTTGGCGTGAAGATCATCAAACCCTATCGAATCATATGGATTATCGCCATATTTATCGGGTCAACCCGGGATCTCAACCTGGTGTGGGCCTTTGCCGATGTACTGAATGGCCTGATGGCCATCCCGAATCTCATTGCGTTGCTCCTGTTGAGTCCTGTTGTTTTTGCAGTGACGCGTGAATACCGTGCAAGAGATGAATACTGATGCCGGCATTGCCTGATAATATTCAAGAGACTGTCGCTATTGCATTGCGCGAAGATGTCGGCCATGGTGATCTTACAGCTAATTTGATTGCTGCCGGCACTGAAACTACAGCGACGGTGATCACACGCGAAGCAGCGATACTCTGTGGCACAGCATGGTTTGATGAAGTCTTCAGGCAACTGGATAATTCCGCACAAATTTCCTGGTCTGTACATGACGGTGAATCCATACACAATGGACAAACTGTCTGCAAAATTTCCGGTATTGCACAGGCCATACTCACAGGAGAGAGGACCGCCCTCAATTTTTTGCAATTACTCTCCGGCACTGCAACGGCAACCCGTGAATACGTGGAAATACTGAAAGATTGCAAAACACAGATACTCGATACCCGCAAGACCCTGCCGGGTTTACGCAGTGCCCAGAAATACGCCGTATTATGCGGTGGTGGGAAAAACCATCGTATGGGCCTTTATGACGCAATCCTGATCAAGGAAAACCACATCCTTGCCGCCGGCAGTATCACAGCAGCGATTACAACAGCAAAAAAACAAGGAGTCCCCATAGAAACTGAAGTGGAAAACCTGTCTGAACTGGAAGAAGCACTGGCTGCCGGGACTGACAGAATATTGCTCGATAATTTTGATCTGGATGGTCTGCGTCAAGCGGTGGCCATTAATAATGGACGGGTGATCCTGGAGGCATCAGGGGGTGTAGACCAGGAAAAAATCCGGTCCATTGCTGAAACCGGGGTAGATTTTATTTCCATAGGCGCACTGACCAAGCATGTCAGGGCCATCGATTTCTCGATGAAGTTTCATCGGTGATTAGTAACTGGTGATTGGCACTTTCCTGCCAATCAAAAACCCTAATCACCAATCACCATTCACCATTCACCCGTCGCTACTGTGCATCCATACACCCGCGACATTAGTGCATCCTGCACGTCATCACCAATCACGAATTACGAATTACGAATTACGAAAATTTATAATTTGCTTTTGACGATCTCGTAAACCTTCTCCGTCAATTCATCCATACCCACCATAATATCTTCCAGTTGTTTTCTGCGATCAGCCACAAAGGCCTCATCCTTGATACCACCGATATTAATGTATACATTCAATGCTGCACTACGCAGGGCCGCCTGGCCTGCCAGCACAGCAACACCGGCATCGCTGATCACATTCCTGTTCCCTTTTTCCGCAATCGGCTGGCAAAGCTTGATCACTTCTGCCGCTAATCTGGCACAGGCCAGTGGCACATCGGCCGCTTCTTTTAATGCAGACTGAATTTCGCTGGTGCGGACTGCCTTTTGTTCATCCGTGTCCTTTGCCATACCATAGGCCCCCATCACCCGGTTAAACACATCAACATCTGCCTTGATCATGTCAGTAAGTTGGGCACGGAGATTTTCTGACTTGTCGAGTATCATCCGGGCCTCTACATCGACATTTTCATAACCTTTCTTTCCCACAGTAAAGTTGGCCACCATACTGATCAATGCGGCCCCCATCGCTCCTATGATTGCGGCAGCACTGCCACCACCAGGTGTTGATGCCTTACCGGCCAGTTCATCAAGAAATAACTGGATAGATTTATCTTTTATCATTAATTTTCCCCTCACGCAGAATTGTCAGATTATGTATTTTGTCTAAATTATATGGCAGATTGGCGCCCTGCTGGAACCAGCATATCACAGAGTAGTTGTGGCATTTGGCAGCATAGGTTAAGTTATTGAAGATTAAATTACTGACAATGGAATACTTGTTGAATTGAAAATTAACAAATACTCCATGCTGTGATACTAAATATTAACATCCTGAATATAAGAAAATAACAAGAGGAACGCATATGAAAAAACTGCTATTTCAACTCGATACCAGCTCCCATCCTGCCGTATTCGATACTGTCGTTGCCTACGATGGTGGTGCTGATCATGTGATCGGACATGGCAACTGCACACCGGAAAATGTCACCCCGCTGGTAGAAGGCGCAATCTTTACCCGTGCCCCCAAAGAAAAAAAATACACTGCACTGTTTGTCGGTGGCACTGATATGGCCGCAGGAGAAAAATTGCTCAAGGCCGTGCAAAAAGTGTTTTTTGCGGATTTCCGCGTGTCCGTGATGCTGGACAGCAACGGCAGTAATACTACAGCTGCGGCCGGTGTTGCCAAATTATTGAGCAGTGGCTCGATATCGGGTAAGAAAGCAGTAGTCCTCGCCGGCACAGGTCCTGTAGGCCAGCGTGCTGCGGTGATGCTGGCCAGCGAAGGTGCGGAGGTTGCCCTGACTTCCCGAGGAATGGACCGTGCTGTACAGGTCTGCAAGGATATCAAGGAACGTTTCAATGTCGATATTCAACCCATGGCCGCTGCTGACAATGATGCTCGCGGCAAGGCAATTGAAGGTGCCCAGATCGTATTTGTGACCGGTGCCGCCGGTGCACAGCTATTGAATAAACATCACTGGGAAAATAATCCAACTATAGAAATGATGGCAGACGCCAATGCCACACCACCCCTTGGTATAGAGGGTACCGACATGATGGACAGGGGCAAGGACCGCAATGGCAAAATCATTTGGGGTGCAATCGGGTTAGGCACATTAAAACTGGGTCTGCACCGTGCCTGCATTGCAAAACTGTTTGAGCGTAATGATCAGATACTTGATGCTGAAGAGATATTTGCCCTGGCAAAAACCATGTCATGATAGATCCTGATGATTAGCCAATTTCTAAACATAGCTATCCGTTAACAGTGATAACCCTTAAACGCAATATCTTGCGCAGGCTGATTCACATTATCTGTATTTTAACCGGGATCATGCCACTGGGCCTGTATGGCCAGAATTTTGAAGACGGCAAGGTCGCCTATGAAGCAAAAGACTACAAAAAGGCGCTGGAGATACTGCTGCCACTGGCTGAGGATGGCAATTCACAGGCACAGGTCACACTTGGCATCATGTACGATTATGGGCAGGGAGTCAGTAAAGATCCTGTAGAGGCCATGAAGTGGTATATCAAGGCCGCTGAACAGGGCATCCCCGTTGTTCAGCATGATGTCGGGGTTAAATATTTTCAGGGCAGTGGTGTAAAACAGGACTATCTGGAAGCGGCGAAATGGTGGGAACAATCCGCCAACGCCGGGCTGGCTGATTCACAATTCAACCTGGGTTTGTTGTACTACCGGGGTTTGGGTCTGCAAACCGATTACCAGAAGGCAGCGGAACTGTTTCAAAAGGCCTCAGAGCAGGATCACCCGCATGCACAATACAGTCTGGCGGTCATGAATGCTTTCGGCCAGGGGATGGAAAAAAATTATGCAGAAGCATTAAAGTGGTTCGGGGAATCAGCGGAACACGGTGTGGCGCAGGCACAATATAACCTCGGTGTGTTTTATGAAAACGGTTACGGCCTGACAAAGAACATGGACACGGCCAAACAATGGTATGCCAAGGCGGCCAAACAGGGTCTGGAGGAGGCCAAGCAGAAACTGGCCGGATTATCCCAACAGATTTCACACCCCGAACCGGCTGCATTATCACAAGCCCCGGCAATGGCACCGGCAGAAGAACAAGTTGCAGTTGCCAGTCAGCCCACACCGGCCACTACATCAGTGCAGCCTGCCGCAAACGGGATAAAACGTGAAGACTGGGTTAAACAACAAAGACCGGATTCATATACCCTGCAGTTAAGCAGTGTCCTGCATGAAAACGATATACTTAAATTCATAAAAACTAACAAGCTTGAATCGCAGGCCGCATATATACAGGTCGTGGTAAACGACACTACCCGATATACTGCCATCTATGGCGTATACAATACCCATGCAGAAGCAACGCAGGCTATTAAACAACTGCCTGCCAACCTTCAAAAGGACAAACCCTGGGTCAGGAATTTCGGTGTATTGCAAAAAATGTTGCAATAGCATTTTGTGAATCCGACAAACGACAGGTTGTACTAGCTTCATGGCCAATTTCAGAGACATCTTGAGCAATTCCAGCGAAGAACTACTCAAGGTCTTTTATATGTTTGGTGGCGATGAATTCATGGCAGATAAAGCACACCGGCTGGACAAGATAGCCAAAGAACTCAGGTTAAGGACGGAACAATTGATCTGCGCAATCGGGTTCAACCCGAATTTGGGTGATCTGACCGAGATTATCCATCTCCTGGGTTACAGTAATATTGATGAACTGGTGAAGAAAAGGAATGAAATATTCATCACAGATATTTACAAAAAAGTATCACTGGATAATATCCTTACCATATACAATGTCATCAAGGACTTCCCGGAGACACTTCAGGTAATGCAATATCTGGCAGAACAGAGGTTGAAATCCATTGAAACGAAAATAGAAGCAACTGTTAACTCCATTATTATTGAAAAGTACAAGGCAGAAATCAGGTCAATCTATCTCGATAGCATTGCCGGAATAGATTTCGCCGAGAAGCGTCTGGATAAAATTGACAGTGGATTCCGGGCGCTGCTCAACGAAGTCACCATCATTACCGAGAGCAGGATCATCCCCGCCGGGGACATTTTTTTCAGGGATACTGTTTTACCTGAAGAAAAAAGAAAACTACTCAATAAAGGCTTAATTCCATTAGAATTGGTACATGCCAGACTGGAGGATGGGACTATCTCACCACGTGAAAAGAAAATGCTGCAGGATTATTTAAGTATTACCAGACAAAACAGTGCATGAATAACCTGATTTATAAATTCCATGATTAGCTTTACAGAATTATTGACCGCATCAGATGCCGATCTGGTAAAGATCTTTTACAAGATAAAAGTTGAGCCCAATGATGATTTTATCAAAAGGATCAATAAAACCGCGGCCCGGCTGGGATTAAATCATTCGCAACTGGTCTGTGCGCTCAGTTTTAATAAAAATATACGTGAACTGACGGATATCATTTCTGTCCTCGGCTTCAGGTCATACAAACTCCTGTCCTACCGGCAAGACGAGCTGTTCACAACGGACACTTATCAACAATTATCAATTGATAACATCCTCGATATTTATTCAGCACGCCTTGAAGATGAGCTGATCATGGAATCATTGCGCGCACTGCTGATGCCACGGCTTGAACACATCGAAGCGGACATAGAGAAAAATGAGGACCCCGGCCATATCATCAGTTATCGCATGGAGGTGCACGCCATTTACACTTCCGGTATTGCCAACAAGGAGTTCGCCGAAAAACGCATTAACAAAAACAATATTGCCAAATACCGTATCATGGCCAATGAACCGGGGGCCATCGTCGAAGCCGGAGTACTGCCGGCCAGTAACCTGTTTTTTATGGAGTCCATTTCACCGGAAGAGAAAAAAGACCTCATCGAGAGAAAACATATTCCCGAAGCCCTGATTAAAAATCGTCTGCAGAATTCCAAAATATCCCAGGAAGAACGGGACATGCTTGAGGAATATATTTAAGTTTCCAATTCACTACAGTAATCAATCAGGAATTTTTCCCATATATTTTTTCACTGATTTTCTAACATAATTACCTGCTGCCAACCAAGGCACAGGTTGATCCGCTATTTTAAATACGGAATCCTGTGTCATGAATAATAAATATAAACCGTTACAAGTACTTATATCCGGGATGTATGGGAGAGTCGAAGATCATGTTTTTCAGCAAATATATTACTACTGCCTTGTTAATTTCCATGGCAGTCAGTGGCCAGGCCATAGCAGATGATTTGCTGCAACCAGAAACAATTGAGGTCATAGGTATTACACCAACCCATGGTGTTGGATTACCTGAAACCCGTATCCCTTATAACGTTCAGTCTGCATCCAGTGCAGACCTGGATCGCAGCCAGAGTCTGGATATTTCTGATTTAATGATCCGCAATTTGGGCAGTGTCTCGGTGAATGAAAGCCAGGAAAATCCCCTACAACCGGATATTCAGTATCGCGGCTACACCGCCTCACCCCTGCTCGGGTTACCGCAGGGTCTCGCCATTTATCAAAACAGTGTCCGTGTCAATGAAGTCCTCGGCGATACTATAAACTGGGATTTAATTCCCGAATCTTCCATTGCCAGCATTAATCTTATCGGTGGCGCCAATCCGTTATTCGGGCTGAATACCCTGGGTGGCGCACTCAGTATCACGACCAAAAACGGTTTTACGCACCCAGGCAACAGTCTGGAGGCCTATGGCGGCTCATTCGGGCGCGTGGTCACAACCGCTGAGAGTGGCGGCAATAATGGCACACTGGGCTATTATGCGACCCTGAATTATTTTGATGAAGACGGCTGGCGCGATTTCTCACCTTCTGATGCAATAAATTTTTTCACGGCGCTGAGTTACCGCAATGGACTCGATACAACACTCGATCTGACCTTTAACTATGCTGATACTTTCCTCACCGGTAATGGGCCCATTCCAGCCGATCTACTAAATCGTGACAGGGAAGAAGTTTTTACTTTTCCGGATATCACGGAAAACACCCTGACATTTATCGATCTGGAAGGTGAACACTGGCTGAGCGACACCGTGCAATTATCCGGTAATATATTTTATCGCGACAGCGACGCCGATTACTTCAATGGCAACGAATCCATATTCGAGGATTGTGATGATTCTGGTGGACCTTCAGGATTGCTATGTGAGGAAGATGATACTATACCCGTCACCGATCAGGCTGGTAACACGATTTCAAGTACGAACACCGACGGCTCACCACGGGATGCCATAAACAATATCGATGCCCGCGAGCAGCGCGGCTATGGGGGAAGTTTGCAGACGACGTTCCTGCATCGCCTGTATGATCACGATAATCAGTTGATAATAGGCAGTTCTTACAGCCAGGGCTTTGCCAGCTTTTTATCAAAAACCGAAATCGCAAGTCTCAATACCAATCGCAGTACCAGTGGTGCTGGCATATTTGTCCCGGATGAGGGGACCTTCATCGACACACAGAGCCGCAGTTGGTCTATCTACATTACTGATACGCTATCATTGACCGACAAGCTGGATTTGACGGTATCCGCGCGTTATAACAATACCGGCGTTAAAATCACAGACCAGGGTGGACAATCACTGTTCACCGTGCCAAGGCCAGCGCTCAACGGCGAACACGACTATGGACGCATCAATCCGGCCGTGGGCGCCACCTATGCCTTCATGCCGGGACTCGCTGGCTATGTGAACTATAGTGAATCATCGCGTGCACCCACGCCCATCGAACTGGCCTGTGCTGATCCGGATGAACCTTGTACTCTTCCCAATGCATTTCTCGCCGATCCACCGCTAGACCAGGTGGTAACTACAAGTTGGGAGGGTGGTTTTCGCGGTATTTTTCAAGGTTCAAAATGGCATGTGGGTGGCTTCCGTTCACTTAATTCCGATGACATTCTGTTCATCAGTACCGGCGGCGCAACAGGGAATCAGGGCTTTTTCAGTAATGTCGGGGAGACACAGCGATTGGGCATGGAACTGGGTCTATCCGGCACCTGGCAGCAGCTCGACTGGTCAGTAAATTACAGTTATATCGAGGCCACTTATGAAACTACCTTTACGGCATCCAGTCCGAATCACCCTCAGGCCGATGTCAGTGGTGATATTCAGGTCTTGCCAGGCGATCACATTCCTGGAATTCCAGCCCATAATTTCAAGGTTGGCGGTGATTATCTACTGACACATAAACTGCGCATTGGGGCCGACCTGATTTATAATTCGGGTGTTTACTTTCGTGGTGATGAAGCCAATTTACTCGACACAATTGATGGCTATGCCACAGTCAATGTCCGTAGTGAATACCAATTCAATAAAAATTTGAGCATTTTTGCCAGAATCAACAACTTGTTTGATACTGAATATGAAACTTTCGGTCTGCTCGGTGATGCATCTGACGTAGCATTCAATCCACCATTGGATGGTGACCCGCGCTTTCTGTCGCCGGGCGCACCAATATCAGGCTTTATCGGAATCAAATTTCAAATGTAACGAAACCTCCCTCCTCGAATAGCTGTAACTAGGGCGCAATATGCGCTCTTTTTTTTATTTCCGGACTTACACTAAAAAATTCAATATCTGATTCGCTGCGATTATCAGTTCACAAAACTGTATGGAACAAGTTTTGAGCATTATGCGACGCATAATGGCCCATGAGGCAAGCTACAGGGATGTGGCGATTAAATTTGCTTGAAAATGTGTTCCAGACTTTTCTCGGTCTCCGCTCCCAGTTCGACTCTCGACCGCTGTTCCCGACGCGGTTCTACCTCCCCCGTCCATGGGGTCGTACCGATTACTTCCCTGTAATCGTACCACCCAGATCCATGTAGGCGTCCCATTAAATTTGTCGAACCATTTTAAATAATTGCCAGAAGTTCGATGCCCATCACCTAAGGCAAATAAAAAACCTGTTTGATTACAGGCTTTTTATTTGCTTGGTGCCGAAGAGAGGAATACTCCACACGGTTGCTACGGACTCCTGTCCTCTCGCGACACTAATACATCCATGTATGTCGTCCATGTGTTCCGCCTTTCAGGCCAGATTCGCTTTGCTCATCTGTTCAAATTTGATCCCGGCAAATTTGTCGAACCGTCATAATTATTTGTCGGAGGTTCGATTCTCATCATCCAGGCAAATAAAAAGCCTGTTTGATTACAGGCTTTTTATTTGCTTGGTGCCGAAGAGAGGAATCGAACCTCCGACCCACGCATTACGAATGCGTTGCTCTGCCAACTGAGCTACTTCGGCTTCATTTTGGATTACTGGTTATTTGACCATTTTACCATAACAGCTAAAGCCCCAAGTTCAACTTTCCTGATTTATTCGGTCGTGTTCGTAGCATTGACTCACTACATCCTTGGAGTTCGCCCTTCGGGCAACCTTCGGTTGTCCAAATTCAATCCTGTTGAATTTGTCAACGGAGAAAAGATACGTCAAGTATCTTTGTCCTCATTCCGTCTCACCTACTATGGAACCGGCTTCCCGGATTGAAGCAAATGGCCCCTGATGTATTTCACCCGGAAAGCAAAAAATCCTATTTCCGTGCATCACGGCGCAATGAACTGATGGAAAAAGTCGAACTTGATAAACGATGCCCCGTACTTGACGGGTAACTGCAAGAAGTGTGTTATTTGTTTTTTACCCGGATGATGACATCAATACCTGTAGTTTCGGTATTTGCAGGTATGTCCGGCAGGTTTTCAATCACCATTTCATCAGCAGCCACATCCAGCAGCATGCCGGTATCTTCATTGTAGATGTGATGGTGGACATCTGTATTTGAATCGTAAAAGACCTTGCCGGAATCAATAATGACCTCGCGGATCAGGCCCTTTTTGGCAAACAGGTTCAATGTGTTATAAACCGTTGCCTTGGATACTATGGGTCTTGTCCTGTTAACCTTCGACATCACCAGATCAGCGGACAGATGCTGTGGTTGTGCAAATAGAACCGCTGCAATCTGCACCCGTTGCGAGGTGGGCCGGATCGCATGCTCGGCCAACAATGCCTGGACCCTGCCGGTATTAATATCATTATCAGTAAGAACTATCATACACGCAGTATAACTAAACTCGATTTATGTTGCACTGTTTCAGTGGATTTTAAATGGATTCTGGCTGAAATTGAAACGGGGCTGATGGCACGGCCGTTTCCCGCTCCAGTATAATATCTGCCAAAAGGCGGGCCGACCCCGGGGCCAGCAGAATACCATTACGATGGTGACCAATATTTAAATACAGGCCGTTAATCTCTGGATGCCTGCATATATACGGCAGACCCGTTTGCGTTGCCGGCCGCAGGCCTGACCAATGGCCAACTACCGGAAACTGGTTAATGCCGGGCAATATGTCCTCCGCTGCCTCGGTCAGGGACGTTTTTGCTGCTTCCGTCGTCCCATTATCGAAACCGACTTCTTCCACGGTACTACCCACCAGAATATGCCCGTCACGCCGGGGAATAATGTAGATACTGTTTTTCAGAAGAATGTGCCTGAGATACCCCGGGGTGCCCTGATAACAGATCATCTGTCCGCGTACAGGTTTGATATCAAGATCAGGTAACAGGCCCGCACCCCAGGCACCGTTGGCCATCACGGTTACTTCGGATGCAAATTCTCCGCGCGTTGTTTCTATTGCCTCAACCTGATGATTGCAAATCCTGAGCCGTTCTACGGTAGTATATTCATGTATCTCCACACCAATCTGTTCCATATATTTTCTCAGCGCGGTAATTAAAACCGGGTTCCTGATCTGTGCGATATCCGGCAGCCACAATGCATCATCACTGCTGGAAACCTCGATTGGAATATTGTGATTTGTTGCCCAGACCAATGCTCTGTCTTGTTCATCAGTAGCAAGTATTTTCATACCACAGCGCTGCCATTCCGGATCAATGCCTGTGGCATCATGGAGTTGACCGGCAAGATCGGGATAAGACTGCTGACTCCATAAAGTCAGCTCTGACAAAGCGTCGCTTTCACGCCAGGGATAAAGTGGTGAAAGAATTCCTCCACCTGCCCACGAACATTCACTCCCCACGGCCTTGCTCTCCAGAACAGCCGCCTTGTACCCGGCCAGACAAAGCTCGCGGGCAGTCATCATCCCGATGAGACCGCCGCCAATAACAATACAATCATGCATAGTAAATTAACGAAATTAAGGTGATAACCGGTTCATATTATTGATGGTTGAAATACAATACCCTGACCGCTGGTCAGGCGATAATAACCGCCCATCGCTTAACATGGGAAAAATCAAATAAACAGTCTATATTCGTCCTATGAGAAATAATATTAATTTCCAGTGGGGTTTTACAATTCTTGAACTCATGCTGGTAGTTGCCATAGCCGGTATTCTGGCGGCTTTCGCCTTACCAGCATTCGATAATATGCTTAAAAATAACTGCCTGACCACCAGCGCAAATGCCGTGGTATCAAGTTTCCAGGTTGCCCGGAGTGAAGCCATCAAACGCCAGTCAGATGTGACCATTACTGCTGCAAATGCCGCTGTGAATGAAAATGAATGGGGTCTGGGCTGGGACGTAACCATTAACGAAGATCGTAACGGGAATGCGGCGCTGGATACCGGTGAAGATTACGACGGTGATGGTGCTCTGGATGCTGCTGCACTAATACGTACTGTTGAGTTAACCTGCACCACAACAACAATTGACGAAACTTCCAACCTTGACGATTTTTCCTATAACTCCTCCGGCGTAATAGATAATCGCGGCATATTAAACATATGCGATGATCGAACCGGCGAGACAGGACGGCAAATTACATTTACCACAACAGGAAGAATTAATACGAGTTCTTTTGTATGCCCATGATGAAATTACAATCAAAACACGAACAATCAGGATTTTCCCTGATAGAAGTGCTGGTTACATTACTGATTATTGCAGTTGGCTTGCTCAGCATTGCCGCACTCCAGTTTAAAGGCTTGCAATATAACCAGGACGCTTATATGCGCAGTCAGATTAATTTCCTGGCTTATGACATAGCAGATCGTTTACGACTAAACCGGGACAATGCTGCCGATTACGTTGCCAATTATACTGTACCTGCAGCAAAGCCCGCGGGTTGTGACGAAAACGCAGGTGTTGATGCAGTCAATGATCTGCTGTGCTGGCGCACACAGGTTTACTACGCTTTACCGCCTACCAGTCTGGCAAATATAACCGCAGCAGGAAGTATGTATACCGTTGCCCTTGCCTGGACAGACCGGGAAGGAACTACCCGCAATATAGAATATACATTCCAGTTATGAACACTATTCATCTGAAAAAATATTGTACCGGTGTTTCATTAATCGAATTGATGATAGCCCTCCTCATCGGTATTCTTCTGTTGGCAGGCACAGCCAGTCTGTTTATCAGTAACAAACGGATCTACAAGGACCAGAATGAAATGTCACGTTTACAGGAAAATGCCCGTTTTGCCATGGAGATGCTCATCAAGGACATTCGTATGGCAGGTTATTCCGGTTGTATGGATCGTATTGGCGACATTACCAACCACGTTAACGGCTCTATTAATGATGATACCTTGCTTAATTTTGGTAATGCCGTTGAAGGCTCCGAAAGTGGTGCTAACTGGCAGCCTTCCGACAGTACCCAGGCCACACCGGGTAATCCGGTGGATGGTTCCGCAGCCAATGATGTTGCAACCATCAGCATGGATCCGGCTTCCGATGCTATTTCCGTCAAATACCTTGCCCCCCTTGGTATATCACTCTCGGATGAAATGCCCAATGTATCAGCAGAACTGAAAGTGACGACTGTTGGTGATCTGGCAATTGGAGAACTTATCGCCTTAAGTGATTGTGACAGTGCTGATATTATGCAGCTGACAAATGTACAGACTTTGGCAGGAACTGGTCATTTACAACACAATGCCGGCGGAGCTCTTACCCCCGGAAATGCTACCCAGACACTTTCCAAGGTCTATAGCACAGACGCTGAAGTACTACGACTCACAACTCTCCGGTATTTTGTTGGTACCAGCGATACTACCGGCGAACCTGCCCTGTTTCGCTATACCTCGGATCGGCAAGATTTCGATAACGACGGCGATACCACAGAATTTGTTGCCCAGGAAATGATAGAGAGCGTGGAAAACATGCAGATTCTTTTCGGGGAAGATACTGCCGGCGCTGACACCATTGCAGATACCTATGTCGACGCCGGCACTGTTACCAACTGGGATAATGTGGTCAGCGTCCGTATCGCCCTGTTGATGCGCACGGTTGAAGAGGATTTCAGTACGGAATTGAACACCAATACTTATGACCTCCTCGGCACCCCCTTTGACCCCACTCCTGATGACCATCGCCGGCGCCGGGTCTTCACCAATACCATACAAGTCAGGAACCGATCGAATTAAGCGGAGTTTTGAATTATGCGCAACACTATAACTTTTCGGTCCGTCAACCATCAGGACGGTGCCGTGTTAATTACGGCCCTGATCTTCCTCGTCATCCTGACCCTGTTGGCACTGACCAGCATGAATACCAACACCCTGGAAGAAAAAATGGCGGCGAACTCACAGGAAATCAACCGTGCCTTCCAGACCGCAGAAACCGGGCTCGATCTTGCTATTAATGATGATGATGCCTTTACGACTGCCAACAAGGAAGAACTGGATGGTACGGCCGGCGATCTCTACGACAAGTCGCTCACTAATATCGGTACTTATGGTGCCGAGGTAGACTATAACGCGGTTTATCGCCAGAAAACCCGGCCACCGCGTGGATCACAATGGGACCAAAGTTTTGCACTGTATCATTTTGATCTGTCTGCCACCGGGAGTACCCAGAGTGGTGCTATGACCAAAATACACGGTGGTGCCTATCAGGTCGGACCGGATTCGTAAGTTTTATTAGCAAGGTTCAGAAAAAAAGCTAAATCTGGAGCAACCAAAATGAAATTTATCAAATCAATATTTATCGCAATTATTATACTTGCAACCAGTTCACCGGTATATGCAGAAAAGTTTCGCATACTCGATCGCGGTCTGGACGGAAATACTCGTCACTATCAGATTATTTGTGACGCCGGCAAAAAAAGCGGCGTCGCTGTTGAATTCAACTTAGATGACCAAACGGAAACCATTTCAGACCTACAAAGGAAGGCAAGGATGATCGGCAGTTCTAATAAAACGACAATTAAACAGGTCTGTATTTATCCCCACGATGGCGGTGAAATATGCAAACCAAAATGGGACATCACAGATGCAGCTCATGAAAGCTGTAAATAAAGACACAATCCAATTTTATGCATACATCATTGATACATTTCAAGAACATCATCAGAGAGGATAAGGCAATGTCTGGTTCCTTTTTCAAAAGAGTAAATTATTTTCTTCTATCATTCATCCTGGTATTTACCAGCAGCAATTTACCGGCAGACGATACCGAGATTTATTTCTCCTCGGCGTCAACCAGTGCCAGCGCCCGTTCCAACGTGCTGTTTATCCTGGATACCTCCGGGAGTATGGGTTTTACTTTATCCGGCGACCCGTTAGGTCGATCCAGAATGGAAGTCATGAAGGGTGCTCTGTCGACAATTCTAACTGATGCGGCTGATCTTAATATCGGGTTGGCGCGGTTTAATGATGATGATGGCGCCTCAATTATTTACCCTATCAGTTATATTGAAGATCCGGTTGGTGATACCACCTTTACCAATGTCATTACTGACGGCGATGACGATGCTGAAGAAGATCTTAACACGGGCACCGTGTCCCTGAATGATCCCTTACTGGAAACTTCCCAGACTTTTCCCAGCCCCATCACGAAACAGGTAAGCGCCTCATCGGATGATGCCGATGAAATTGGCGGATTCGCCAATACTCTAGCACCGCTAATCTTCCTCGATAATGCTGGCACAACCACTTTTGAAGGCATGCGTTTCACCGGTCTTGACATTCCGCCGGGCGCAACTATTAACACGGCGACCCTGGAACTGACTACCGCAGATGCTACTGCCGGCGGCGTGGCGGACCTGACAGGTGAACTGGTGGCAAATTCAAACACGTTCGTAGATGGTGTTAATGATGTTTCAAGCCGGGTAGTAACAACCCCAACGACTACTACAGTTACCTGGAACCCCGCCGGCGGAATCAGTGATACTCTTGTGACCAGCCCGGACATCAGTTCCATTATCCAGGAAATTGTTGACGATCCGGGTGTGGGCTGGTCGGCCGGTAACGCCCTTAGTATTATCATGCATAATACCGATCTGGTAAGCCGCACGTTTTACAGTTTTGATGGTGATTCAACCAAAGCTCCACAATTGACCGTAGATTTCACCCATGCTTTGGCTGTTACAGATAATTTGATTGCACTCCGCTTCACTAATGTAAATATTCCTCAGAATTCTATAATTACTAATGCTGTCATTAATCTGACTTCAGATGCTGATGATAGCGGTATTGCCAACTGGACAATTACCGCCGAAACCCCCGATGCAGTTGATGGCAGTTCGAATGTTTTTACCGGCGCAGCGAATGAACTGAGCAGCAGAATAAAAACGGCGACTTCAGTCGACTGGTCAGTTCCAGATATGACCCAATTTGGCATTTACTCCAGCCCGGATATTAAAACTGTCATTCAAGAAGTAGTCAGTAATGCTGACTGGTGCGGTGGCAACGATTTGACAATCTTTATCAAACAGAAGGGTGGCGCGGCATCATTTGTCCGGCACATCACCAGTACTGATGGTGTACCGGCATCTGCACCTAAACTCCAGATCACTATTGACCCAAGTTCACCGGGCGGCTGTTACGGCGGCACGGAAACTGCTCAGGTGATTGCTTCCAGGGATGATGCTGAAGAAGATCCCAGTGGCTCAGACAAGGGAAGCATGACACGTTTCAGTACTGATCTGGATTTCGGGAATGAAATTATCGGCATGCGCTTCCAGGAAATAGACGTTCCGCAGGGGGCAACCATTATCGATGCTTTCATCGATGTTACGGCCAGTTCCACAAAAACCGCCGGCAATCCCACACTGACCATTTTCGGTGAAAAGAACACTAATCCGGGTCAATTTTCCAGCAGTGATTTCAATATCACTAATCGGACCAAAACCACGGCGAGCGTCAACTGGACCACCGGGGACTGGACTGGCCAAGTGAAATATACCACCAGCGATTTGAAAACCATTGTACAAGAGATTGTTAATCAAGGCGGCTGGGCCTCCGGCAACAGCATGGTATTTATCGTGAATAACGGAGCCAATCAGCGTGAAGCCTATTCCTTTAACGGCGGCGCCACCAAGGCCCCGTTTTTGCGTATCACTTTTGAAGATACCGGCACCGGTATAAAGACTGTCCGGGATACCGTTATTGAGCTGGTGAATGATTTACCCACCGGTGGTACGACCCCCATCGTCGAGGCCTTGTATGAAGCCGCCCATTATTGGCGCGGACAATCCACTGTGTTTGGCAAGACCCGCTCCAATAACACCACCACCAGGCTCAGCCATGTGGACACTTACACCGGCGGCACTGTGTTCTATCCAGCCGGTTGTACAGAGGACAACCTGAGCGCTGCAGCGTGTACCAGCCAGGCCATTACCGGTAGCCCGATTTATACCAGTCCGTTCAGTTCCACGCTGACTTGTCAAAGTAATTACCAGGTACTGCTGACGGATGGTGATGCCACCAATAACGGTATTGCTGCCACAATAAAATCAGAATATCTGGGCGGGGTCAATTGTGACACGTTAAAATCAGATGGTACCTCGATTGATGCCTTTGAATCATGTGGCATCGATCTGGTTGAATTCATGGCCCTCAATGATCAATCCTCTACATTGGCTAATGATCAATTGGTTAAAACCTACACCATCGGCTTTGACGTCGCAGGTCTGGCAGGCGCCACGCAGTATCTCAAAGACATGGCAGCAGTCGGGGCCGGCACATTTTTCGAGGCCACTACGAGTGACGCTCTCGTTTCCGCGTTCAGTGCTATCGTCGCTGACGTCAGGAGTGATCCGACCTCCTTCGTCGCACCGGCACTCGCTACCAACTCGTTCAACCGGTTATTGAGCCGCGATGAGGCCTACTTCGGTCTGTTTACACCATTCCTGAATGTCCGCTGGCCGGGGAACGTCAAGAAATACAATGCCTGCATAGACAGCAGTGAAGGCTGTACGCTTGGTGAAATCCTGGATGGTACGGGTGTCAGTGCTGTAGACACGGACAACAAGTTCAAGACGACGGCACAAGATATCTGGTCCACCATCGGTATCGATGCGGGCACAGTGGATGGCCGTGAGACGACCCTGGGTGGTGTGGGTGGTGAGATGGACGATTTTACCGATCGCATCATCTATACCGATACTACAAGCACTGGTAGCGCACCAACCAGTGGAACTCCATTGTCTAATGCAGGATTCAATCTGACCAGCAGTAACTGGGATGCGGCCGCTCTGGCACCAGTGCGCACCCTGGTTTGCCCGACACCCGATACTACGGCCGGATCCGAGTGCGAAAGCTACATGAAATGGA
>Ga0209431_10000981_pt1 | contig 23902 bp, 23 predicted proteins | sample RifCSP13_3_FD_184021 | JGI IMG/M metagenome (GOLD analysis project Ga0209431, IMG submission 184021) | Soil microbial communities from Rifle, Colorado - Rifle CSP2_sed 13_3 (SPAdes) (version 2) | ecosystem: Environmental > Terrestrial > Deep subsurface > Rock core/Sediment | place: Rifle...
AAATATCTAGAAACCGACAATGATTCTCTCCTGCAAACGTCGTATGGCCTTGATCAGGCTCAACACCACCAGGTGTCCTGTCTTGGGATTCTCAGGATAAGGCCTGTTTCTTAATTCGAGTTTGAGCTGGCCAAACTCCCCGTTTGATATGAGCTCAAAAGTATTGTGCTCCACAGTGGGATCAACGTACATTTTGACGCTGGTTGTATCAAATCCAATCCCCGCCAGACTCAAGGCAGCTAGAACATTAACATTTTGCGGATAGGCTATCGTCGCTTCGCGCGCTATTCCTTGATAGAAGCAGAAAGGCTCCGTAGAGACGCGAGAAGCCACCTCTTCTACAGGTGTTCCCTTCCATGCGGCCGGGGGTTTCCGCACTACCAAAGTCACTTCATCGATTCTGCCAATAGCGCCAGCCGAAATTGCGTCGAGAGCCCCGAGTGCCCCTGAAGGTATCAACAACTTTCGCTGGCTCTTTTCTGCAGCGCTCCTGATTCGTAAAAGAAGGGCGTCATCTGCCAAGGCGCCAACACTAACGGCCAGCATATCGCGTCCGCTGCGCAAAGCACGTTCTGCATACTGCTTGAGCGCGGCATGTCCTGCAGCTTCTATCACTACTGCCGTATCGGCAGAGAAGAACCGGTCCGCATCAGCAGTAATTTCTCCGTATAGTGGGTCTGTCTTAGAAGTATCGACTTTGGCTGGATCACGCACCAGTACAATAACAGTCCTGGCTTCGCCCGCGCGGCCCTCCTTGACCGCCTTAGCCACAGCCCTGCCTATAGTCCCAAACCCTATTAAACCGATGCTTATCATTTAAGGCCTCTGCGCATTTACACGGGCTGACAAAGTGCGGCAGATTCAATTTAGAGTTCAACTGCCGCCTGGGCTATCTGGTGATCAAGATCTGCGGGGATGCCGCCGCTGACTCCCACAGCACCGATCACCTTGCCCTCTTCTACGATTGGCACCGCTCCTTTGCCGACCACAAAACGGCCAGGACCAAGCCCAATGATACTGTTCGCAAAAAGTGGTCTGGCCTGCCAACGTTCGTCAATTTCAGCTGATGAGGCGCGAAAAGCTGCGGCTGTGACCGCCTTTGCCTGCGCAATTTCTGGCGTTACCCAGAGGGCGTTATCCATCCTTAGCGCGCCGGCTAAATGGCCGGCCTGATCAACCACGACGATGGCGGCCTCTACGCCGAGTTCCAGGGCCCTCGCCTTACCCTGCTGTAGACACCGTTCTACTCGCTTAAGTGTAAGCTCCCCAGCCATAGCTGCTCCTTGATTTCGTGAATCGTGAATTCGTGAATCGTGAAACGTAAATCGTGCTCGTGAATCATAACTGGTGAACCGTGGCGTGGTATATCTCCCCAGGAGAGGATTCTGTATGCGGCAATGTCTTATTCACGATTTACGATTCACGATTTTCCGATTTACGAGTCAGGCGTATCGTCCTCTTTGCCATGAACAGCGTACCAATAGATGCCGTTCATGTGGTTCCAACGTTTTCGAGCCGCAGTTCGGACAGCCTCAACAGCCGCTCTTCTGAGCTCAGGCGTGTTGCAATACTTTTCTGTCATTTGGAAACCGCGAGCACTGTGGATCTCATCGGCTGCAACATGGCCACGGAAGAAACGGATTTCGTGATCGCCAGGATTCCAGCCGTAATTACTGTGCAAACTGGGAATTACCCGGGTGTAGATTTGGGGAGGTTGGGATTCAAGTCCGATCATCAACCCCGCACAAGAAACTTCCCAGGGTGATTGATAGACCAACCGCCAGCCCCAGTCTTTCAAAGCCTCTGTCCAGGGCAGCACCTTCGCCTCAACCACTTCCTCACGCTTGAGTCCACAGGCGGCAGCATAGTCGATCAACATCTCCAGATGGCGGTCCTCGGGATCCTCTTCTTCCTTCAGGTTTTCGAGGATGCTGTCTTTGACATCCTTTATCGGACACTGAGCCCAGATGAAAGCGAGCCAGTTAAGGTAATCAGTGACGAAATGGTAATGTTGGACCACATACACCGCAGTCTGACGCTTGGTAAGTTCCCCTTTCTCCCACTTATCTATGAACGGATGATCCTTGCTATGGCGTTCATCCCTGGCGGCCTTAAGTTCGTTGAGAAATGAAGCTGTTTGTACCATTTAGTTTTCCTTCCTGTATGTAGCGCAAGCTGTTAGCTTGCGACGGCTTGCGACGCATGCAAACTAACAGTTTGCGTTACTTCTTGGTGAAATGGCGCGAGATAATGCGCTCAGAAGCAAAAATCGAAACAATGCAAATAGTCAGGAATAGTCCCAGCGTAGGGGAACGTGGGATCGCCCCGACATCGACCACGAAAAGGTTATCGATATCATGCGACTCGAAGTACTGGTTGATCACTGAATTCTTTGGGTTAACGCCGGCGCGGCATCCGCCGGTTAGCCATTTAAATGTCAGGCCGCCCCGAGGAATAATAGGTTCAGGTATAATCTTCTTGGCTCCCATCTTCGCCAGAATCTCTTTCGCGATCTCCTGACCTGCCGCAAATACTCGTTTGACCTCGGGATGAATCGCCTTGTAGTTGCGCTCTTCTTTGCCAGTTTCACGGCTGTAGGCGATGATCTCTTCACCAAATATCTGCACGCGGCTGTCTTTATCGATGCGGCCTCGCGGAGCTGCCCCAGGCAACTTTGTATCGACCGCAATGCGGCCAACTTTGAGAATAGGCTCCCGCAATTTCACCGAAGCCTCTGAGGCCTCGGCCCAGGGATTACAGATCTGCCGCATATAGTCTTTATGTTGTTGGCCAAATGAAGGAGCAAAAGGATAAAGGGCGTGCCGTTCAGGTTGCCCATCCCAGAAGCTATAACGAGGAAATGAACCGTAACCGTTGAGAAGTACTATCCGATCCTTACCAATTCGAGTTTGAAAATGGTAGAGCGCGTCTACCCCCCAGCCGCCATCCATGCCCCCGACGTCTTCGTCAAAGATGCCGGTCACTCCCACTTGCCCACCCTCGCCGTAGTGTCCATCGATATTACGGCCAACATTTGGGTTTTCTACAATGAGATTAGCACCGCAATCTTCTTTCGAACCATAGCCTGAAGCATACATGAGAGGCGGGGTCTCCAGGTCCCCACAACTGACGATGACTTTCTTTGCTAATATTGTGATCTCTTTCGCCCGATCCCAATCGGCAAAGTCATCGCCGGGATAAACCTCATCTGGCAGATCGAGTTTCTTGATAAGGACACCTTGGGCGATTGGTCGTCCTGCCTTGCGATCGATCAAGATCCGCAACGCCCGCGCGTTGGCGATGATCTCCACACCATTACGTTCAGCTATGGGGGCATGCGTGACAAGTGTTGATTGCTTCGAGTCGTACTTGCAGACTTGCCGATCGGCGCAATGCCCGCAAAAGATGCAGTTCTTGACGGCGCGCGAGTGGCCGGGCCTTACCTCATGGCCCATGGCCTCTGCCGTGGCCTTGAACAACGCGGAGCCTCTCCGATTTGAGAGCGTCTGCTCGGGCTGAAGGCTGACGTTAAAGACCTGTTTGGCTTCCTCAACCGCTGATCGAAAATTCTCCTTGGTCCAGTCGATCCCGGTCTCTTCCTGCCACTCTTCGTAGTCCTCATCAAAGGGGAACCAGGCCGCGCTGCCAAAGATGAGCGAGCTTCCGCCGATGCCGCGTCCACGGCCCTGAGGTGTGACGAAGTTGCGACCAAACTTGATGTCCTGCGGAATGTTCGCATACATCTGCCGCCGCAAAGGTATGCCGTAACCGGGCTTGGCATCTCCTTTTAAGTATGCGCCCGCTTCGATGACGGCGATTCGCAGGCGCGAACCGGTTGCCGGATCAACAGCTCGCTCTGAAAGCTTGGCGGCAAGGATACACCCGGCAGTACCACCGCCCACAATAACCACATCGTAGTTTTTAACCTCTGTCATCGTCTCGCTCCCTATTATTTAATGCGAGTCACAGTGCAATTAAATGTCTCTTACCAATTCAAGCAGGCGCTGATAGCTGATCGCCGGCCATGTCTCGACGGACGAGGCCATGCCGGTCGAAAGAATGACTGCCGCCATCTTGAAGGCACTTTCAACGTCCGGAGATTCATAGACGTGCATGAAATCGTAAGGCCCAGACAGCCAGTAATGATGCGGCAGCAGATTAATGTGTGGACAAGCTTTCATGTACTTCTCGCGTACCTCTTTCCCCATTCGCTCCATAGCCGCAAAATCCTTCGCCAGCTCGGGCGAAAACTTGATCAGAAGCACGTAAGTTGTCATGGCGATGTACTTTCGATTTAAGTCTAACTCCAAGAAACCGTCCGAAACGTCTATTTCCCCACCGCAGGCATTGACGACTCGTGCAGATGAATGATCACCCATGCTCCTGCGCGTTTCTCAAAGACATAAGTGCCGCGTCCATTACCAATCTGCGGCTTACCGCCTACTGCCGCAGCAAAACTCCAATGGCAACTCAAGATGGCCAGAGGTCCATAGACTTGAACCACTGGCTGGCGGATGTTAACGGTCATACTGTTATCAGGTTAGCTGCATAAGATAATCTTGCCATGTTGCATCCTTCTCTCCTGTGCGGACCCAACGCGCTGAGGTCAATTAGACGAACTTGCAGCTTGCGCGCTTTCACGTTCCGCTAGCCGATCTGCCACCCAGCTAATAATCCTCTGCTCAAGCCCTGGATCAACCTCGAACAGTTGATACCCAATAGCGCCGCCATCATAGATGATGATCTCACTGCCTCGGTCGCGGGTCAGTTCATAGAGGTCGGTCATCGCATTTGCGACCGGAGCAAATCCCCTGCTGCCAATGAAAAGGATTGGAAAGTGAGAACCGGTGATTTCTTCACGCTCTTGCCCGCTGGGTATATACCCTGAAAGCATGACCAGGGCCCCGATTCGCTCGTCACCCAGTGCTGCCGTGGTTGCATATTTTGCGCCGATGTACGTACCGAGAATAGCCATTCGCTGCGGGTCAACCTCCGACTGAGCAGCAAGATGATTGACAGCGGCCTTTGCATCCAGATAAGCGCGATCGCGTTCTTCTCGTGAAAGTGTAAAGTAGTTGCCTTTGCCCCGGCTTTTGCCGCGCCCGCGCCAATCGATATTGAGTACAGCGAATCCGTTCTTGGCGAAAAGTCTTTCCAAACTGTTGAAGACGAAGCGGTCGCTCCAGCCGGAATGCAACAACACAACACCCGGCGCCCGTTCACTATCCGGAAGATTTTCAGGACTTAGCAGATTGCCATAGATCGTCCACCCATCTTCCGTTGTGAAAGAAACCTCTCTCATGCGTCCTAAAGACTTCAGTTGGCGAGTAAGCCAGTGGCAGATAACGTCCTCGATGGGCTTTTCGTCCCCAGGATCCTTTGGCACGAGACCAATCTTTTCGGTATCCACACCTAACTGTTTGGATAGGAAATCGACGCCCTTCTGATCTGGATATTTGTACCGCCAGAGCGTAAACATTGTCGTTCCGATCCCCATATCCTCGTAGGCCCGGAAATCGCTCTCCGGATGGTTCGATTCCCCATAAACTAAAGACATGTCAGCAAATCCCTGGTCGTCGTCTTTGCTCACAACGCAGAGAGTAGGAAGCTGTTCGCGTCGCGCCAGCATCTGCCGGGCCGGCTCGCTTAATCTTCCGGAAATAAATGCAAGTGCCTTCACGCGCGGGTCGCCCGCTGAGCCGGTGACAGACCATTCAGCACTCACCTCTTCGGCACAGATGGCAAGTCGTTCCCCATCAACTTCCGGTTGTGACGCTAAGAAGTTCAAACCGGCCTTGACATCAAGATGGATCCGGGCCCTTTGTTCTTCAGTAAACGAGTGATATTCCCTCTCACCGATACTCTGGCCTCTTCCCCGCCAGTCAATCCGGAGGGCGGCCACACCCTGCTGCACAAGAATCTGGGCCATGCCGGGATAGACAAAGGAGGTAAAGGCATCACGGTCGTGTCCGGCGGCATGCAGAAGTAGCACCGCCGGCGCCGGATGATCGGGGCTCGCGCCTGGCGGGAGATGCATCGATCCATAGATCTTCCACCCATCAGCGGTTTGGAAAGAGACCTCTTTCTCTATTGACTCCATAACTCAACCACCCCTTACCTCTGGAAATGATTGGCAACAATGCGCTCGGCGGCGAGAACTGAAACAGTCGCTATTGGCCCGATTGCATCGCCTGAAGCGGAACGTGGCAGGACGCTCGCATCGCAAATGAAAAGGTTCTCAACATCGTGGGACTCGAAATTGACATTCACTACAGATGATTTTGGATCTGAACCTGCCTTACAAGTACTAATACCGTGGGCGATATGGTAGATGGGTGGCATATCGTATCCGGCGATCTTCTTCCCGCCCATCTTTTGCAAAACCTCGCGAGCGAGCTCACCACCCTCGCGCAACCGGCGTTCAATTATCTTGTTGCCTTCATACTCCATCGTGGCATCAGGCAGATTGATCCGGCCCCGGTAGCCTTCGGGTTTCATGAGTACTACCAGGATTCCTCCGCGATGCATCCGGCCTACCTTCATAAACTGCTTGTGCTCGCGCCCGAAGTCGGGCGCCTGAGGACTCCGAGCCAGCATCCACGGCTCCTCAATCCCGAGCATGCCGCTGTCTTTGATCCGCAATCTACCGTATCCATTCGGACCGGCGTCATCGAGAAAGAAAAAACCTGCCGGTGCTGCGCCCCGAGTTCCATCCTTGATTGGCTCGTCGAAGTACGCGCTGACAACCACGGCTGCGTGAATGTCGAGGTGCTTGCCGATGTTCTTGTTTTCCACTGTGAGATTGCTACCCAGATCCTCCTTTGAGCCATAGCCCGACCTGAAGAGTAAGAGGGGCGTGCCGACTACTCCTGCGCTAACAATGATTTTGGAAGCGCGCAGCTCCAGCGACTTTCCTTTCTGGCGAAATACAACACCCTTCGCTACCGGCCGTGCGCCTGTCTTCTCAATGATCACGCGTTCGACCATGGCGTCCGAAATAATCTCCAAACCATGCTTTTCTGCGAGTGGGATGTAGTTTGTCAGGGGAGTCATTCGGCTGTCGTAGCGGCAAAAATATCCGCCCTCACAAAAGCCGGTGTATAAGCAGTTTTTTCGCGCGACTTGAGCTGAGTGCACCTCACGGCCCATTGCGCGCACGGTCTCCCGAAACATCAGGTTTCCCCGCGTTAACAGTTCATCGGGCTCTGTGTGGATGTGGTACATTCGGGTCACCTCGGCGCCCGCCTTGCGACAACTCTGTTCAGTCCAGTCAGTACCCTCATCGACCCAGTGCTTGTAGTCGACGTCGTAGGGGAGGTAAACGCTTGCCCCGGCGTGCATAGCAGTTCCACCAACAAGCTTTACCATTCCCCACGGCCACAGGTGAGGCGATGAGTCGCTGATGAAGTTTGTGATCATCTGACGTCTCAGAGGCAGTCCGTAGCCTGGCTGTGGCTCTCCTCTCCAGTAAGGTCCAGCTTCAAGCATTGCTACCCGCAGGCGTTCACCATTCTTTGGGTTAACACCTCTCTCCGCAGTATGTGCCGCGAGAACGCTACCGCCTACTCCCGAACCAACTATGAGCACGTCGTAGTTTTTCTGAACTTGCATAAGCGGTCTTTTCAATCTATTGCGAGTAAAGGATTACCTTTCCGGACGTTGTGGGCGTTCAGGATTATTCTTGCCAGTCATATCTTCTGAACTTCGCGCGCCGCTCTTCTTCTTCCTCCCAGGTTAAGGGTCCCTTAAAACCGGCAATATCCCAGCCCGTGACCAACTGTTTAGTGTTGGGGTTAGTGATCTGATGCTTGTCGCCAGCCTTGACAATTGGGGCGCCTTCACCATCACGCGGAATAATGTTCTCAGGATAGTTTTGATAGAAGACAGTGAAAACTCGCGACCGAGTTTGCTCGTAAACATTCTGAAGTGTGCTGAGCTGTGTCTTATCTGTGAACTTACTTCCGTCAATTATTAGTCGCAGGTAAACAGCGCGCTGAGGTTCTGTAAGATGTAGAAAATCTCTACCGTCGAAGAAAGCACGACTGCCCTGGTTCAGTGCTTCAACATCGGCGTCATTGGTTGCCCCAAGCCCTTTCATGACCTCTTCGGTAATCTTGTAACGCTCAAGGCTTCTGTACCCCGGATCTCCCGGATCGGTTGGAATCAGCGTATCGCCAAGCGCTGCAAAGATAGCGTGCCTTCGCTTGAACGATGCCTGCTGACTCTCGCTCTCCGAAATGGCAACGCCAGGCGCTGCCATAGAGACGGCAACTGAAGCGACGCCTGATCTCTTTAGAAACTCTCGGCGCGAAACCGTGTCTTTACTCATATAGAAGGCTCCAGAAAAGAATACCTTAGTCCGATCGAACACTCTTCCGGCAGATGCTGGAGTTCCTTAAGTAAAACTTAGAGGTTCCTCGTTAACTCCAGTAACTTCTGGTAGGGCAAGGCTGTCCAAGTCTCTACCGAAGCCGCCATCCCAGAGGCCAGGATGACCGAGGCCATCTTGAATGCGGTCTCTTCGCTTGGAGCTTCCAGAATGTCCAGGAAATCATATGGCCCGAGCAGCGCCAGATGAGCGGTGACATTCACCTCAGGGCACGCTTCCCGGTATCTGGCGCCAACCTTTTTCCCAATCTCTTCCATCGCTCCAAAATTCTTAGCCAGCTCTGGAGCCATCTTTACCAGCATGACAAATGTTGGCATAACTTTTTCTCCTTCAGAAAAACTGGTCACTTCAGAAACAAGTTGAATTCGAAAAATGAGCCTTGCTCTCACCCTGCATTCACCAGATGCATACGCCGCAACTAGATGAAGCTAGCTTGGCCTCGGCTATGCCGCCCGATGTGCGGCGCTGGCTATGCCTCGCCGGCTAACTGAACTTTGCCATTTGGGCTCTGCCCCTGGTTGGGCTTTGCCCCTCCACTCCAAACCAGTTCTGAGCAAGCTGATAAAAGCGCAGCCCGGACCAGGGCGCAGCCCAAACGGTAAGGGCATATGTCTCGGCGAGGCATAGCCATCGCCGCACATCAGGCGGCGTAGCCGTTATGTAAGCAGCTTGCTCAAAAAACAAGTTATACTTTTCCTTCTCGGATTCATTTCCTACTGATCTTTTCAAAATCTCACTCAAAGTTTTTGCTACACATCGGTAATACTTTTCGCGCCGCCTATTCTCCAATATGCAGCGGCGACTCAAGTACTGTTAACGGTCCTTATAACTCGCACCTGGCCCGGCCGTGCCTTCCAGATCAGCGCTGCGGAGATAAACATGACCAGGGCGGCCACCAAAAAGTTGAGCCGATAGCTATGAGTTAAGTCGAAGAGGTAGCCACTTAGCCACGAGCCCAGAGCCGCGCCAAGATATCCTCCCAAGGCAATCCATCCCAGGATTGAACCGAAGTGTTTGCCTTGAAAGAGGTCGGCGGCCGAGGCCATTAGTGTCGGAAAGGCCATCCCAAACCCGATACCATAGACGACTGCAAAGGCATAGATAATCAGTGGGTTGATAATCCACCCGCCGAGGTTCAGTAAAACAATACAAGCAATGAAGATCGCAATACTGAGAGTTAAGGTCTTCTCGCGTCCCCAGCGGTCACCGACAACTCCACCCAGTAATGTGCCCAATATGTTCACGAAACCCTGAAGGCCAATTACTGAGGCAGCCACAATGGAGCTGTAGCCCTTATCTGTCATATAAGCCACAAGCTGAATCGAGATTAGAAAAAAACCAACAGTGAACATCCCCATTACCAGGCTGAGTGCCCAGAAGCGAAACGTACAGATGGCTTTTCCAATGGTCCATTCCGTGTCGGCCCACTGCTTATCCATTACGATTACTTCGGTCTGGCGCTTGGTCTTGGCGTGTTTTTCCGCATGTGCTGAGCCTCCCCACTTTTGTTTCCCGAGCTGCGTCTCGTCTTCCACAGATAGACCGCGGTCCGAGGGACGGCCATAGAGAAAAAGCCGGGTCAAGATTGTGGGAACGACCAGTAAAACTGTGGCCAGGATAAGATAGGCGCTCCGCCATCCGATCCAGTTAATAAGCAATTGCAGTAGTGGCAGCAAAAGTAATTGCGAAGTACCTGGAGAGGCGGTAACGATGCCGATTGCCGTGCCGCGGTGACGTGCGAACCAGTTTGATACGATAGTTGTCACGGGTACCACATAGAGCATGGAACTGCCGAGCGCAGCAACCACGCCAAATGCAAAGTAAAAATGCCATAAAGCCGTAGCTCGGCTCAGAAACAGGAGGGCGCATCCCGTAACGAAGGCGCCCAATGGCATAACGCGCCTGGGACCAAAACGGTCGATAAGACCTCCGGCAAAAGGGGCCGCTATCCCACTCGAGACCAGGTATATCGACATCGATAGAGCCAATCTACCGCGACTCCAATTGAAGCTCTGAAGCACTGGCACGTAAAAAAGCGCAAAAGATGAGATGACCAATGAAATCAGTCCCAGCACCACAAAGCTGGTGACCACTATCACCCAACCGTAATAAAAGGAGTGTTTGGCCTCTGCGACGGAAGGGCTCACATCCTCGCCACCATGTTCTGCCTCTTGCAACAAAACTTCCCTCAAAGGCTTTCTCACTAAAGTGTCGATTGAACTACTGTCCCCTTGAAAAACTCCGGATTCATGCCTTGAAAAAGCGATATCGGATTGCCGAAGACAAAGTCGCGGAAATCCGTTTCGCTAATAAGTTCTTTCTCTACTAGTTCGTATGCTTCCTCAACCACCTTCGCCATATCCGGAACATCCCAATGCGATATATCGGAACTGAAGATTGCTTTGAGCCTGGCAGCGAAAGGATTGACCCTGGTGTTGAAGGCCCAGGCATTAATCGGGTCGTCAGCCTCACACCCGAAGTAGAAGTTATTGACAAACAGGTCGCGAATATCTTCTGCCTTTCCGATCTGGCAGTGTATCCACTCATCTCGCATCTCAGGCGTCTCCTGTGTCTGGGCGAAAACTCCTGCGCCCGCGCCGAGACCGAGGGGATCCTTGCCAAGCTGATCCAACTTTTCCACCATCCGGCCCCCGTACTTCCGATAGAGATCAAGCAACAACTGCCGGTCCAGATTTGCTGGATCGGTGTTCTCCAAAGCTTTTGTGTTGCGCTTCTCCCAATGTCCAATCAAGTCTGAATATAGATTGCACGCCCAACCGACCCCACCCTCGAGGAAGCCAAACTTCAAACTCGGAAACCGCCGCGTCACACCACCGAGAAAGAGCGATTTACACACAGCTTCACCGCCGGTTGCGAAATTACCGATGTGGTTGTGAACATATGTGGAGATGGAATTGTGGCTGCCCCAGCCAGTAGCGCCCGTGTGAAAGCAGGGTGCTACTTTGAGTTCGACACACTTGGCCCACACCGGGTCGTAGTTGTACTCACTATCTAAAGCGTAAGTGTCGAGCCAGAAAGCCCAGCGAGCCGCCTGCGGCGTCTCACGTATGACAGCAGGGATGGGCCTACGTACATAACTCTGCATGAAGACTACCTTCAGCCCGAGCGTTTTTACGGCATACTCGAGTTCCTCGATAGCTTCCTGCGGGTTGTGCATTGGAATGATCGCGGCTGCAGTTATGCGATCGGCGTAGTCTCGGTAGAGATCGGCGTAATACGTGTTATAGGCCCGGCAGACCGCGCGGCGCACTTCTTCGTCTTTGGGGTAAGTAGCGGTCATACCCACGGACGGGAAGAGGACGGTGAAGTCAATCCCAAACTCATCCAAACGCTCGTGCAGCAACCTGGGTAGGGTAGCCGTGGCCCGATCCAAAGTGTTTTTAGTGGGCGCGCCCCACCAGGGGGAGCGCGCAACCCTTTTGTCGCGTCGCTCCTCTGGAGACAGATAATCCCAGCCAAAGAGTTTGCTGCCGGCGATCGCTGAAACGTATTGATCAACTATGCTCGGTCCGCCAACCTGTTTTAGGTAGTCAAGGATGTCCGGCTCAAATTCGATCATGTGCCCGTCGCAGTCGATTACTGGATGCTGCAAACGAGCGCGAATGGCTGCGGATTTTGAGATGAGCGTTTTCACGATTTTTCTGTCGTCAAATTCAACGCTGAGACGCAAATTTCGAGGAGGGTGCGCGGAGAGAAATCCTTCTCAGGCACTCTTCCCAAAATAGTCATTCAGCTCGAATAGGTAAGAATTCTAAAAACACTTTGCAGATCCGATTATTCACTCAAGATATCAATCACTACCTCGTCTTCGGTGAACTTCTTATATTGCTCATGTAGCCTCCGGCTTTGTGGGCTCTTGGCATAGGCTTCCTTGGCATCCTTATTCACGAAGTCGATAGAGATGCCATACTTGTATTTGGTCCAATTGCTGGTCTGAGGCCCAACGACTATGTTGCTTGTGCCCTCGATCGTGGGTAACTCCTTCCTGGCCTCGTCGAGTATCTGCTCAATGGTTTCTTGCGAGACATCAGGCTTGAAATTGAAAGCTACGGTGTGGCGCAAAATGCCCTTCGACGCGCTGCCCGGTGGCGCCTGCCGTGCACCTGTAAGCCCAACGATTGTAAGTAGCACGGCGCAGATGAATGAGAAGCGTTTCATGAATGCCTCCAAATTTTCGAATCCAAAGTTCAAGGGCCGACCCAATTGATTTTCTTGAAAACATTTCGGCGACGCTCTTCTTCCTCCCAGGTTAGTGGGCCAGCGTAGCCGGCAACATCCCATCCAGTGACGGCGGATTTCGTGCTGGGATTCGTAATCTGGTGTTCGTCCCCCGGTCTAAGTAGAGGAACACGATTGGCATCTCGGGGCCAGTGGTCCTCGGGAAAATTCTGATAATAGACTGTGAAAATCACTTCCCGGACTTGGCTGAAGATCTCTTGCAACCGGTTTTGCAGCGAATCGTCTTTTAGGCTGCCAGACTCAAGTAGGCGATTTAGATAAGCAGTACGCTGGCTCTCCGAAAGCTCTGTAAATTTCTTGCTGAGTATGGTTGTACTCGAGTTATTGAAGAGATTCAGATCGGAGTCGGCCAACTCTTCAAGCCGGCGGTCGACTTCTCCAGTGATTCCGTACCACTCCAGATCCTTATAGCCTGGATCGTTTGGAGCGGAGGGAATTAAGGTGTCACCAAGCGCGAAGAGTAGCGCACGTCGTTCTGTCTTTCCCGCGGCTTGACTTCGCTCTTTTGATTGGCTCGCCGGATCCAGACCTATGAATGGAAAAAAGTTGCCGGCTCGAAACTGTTCTTTATCGGTTGCCTTTATTCCGGTGAGACCGGCAACCATCGCAGTGCCAGTGCTGGCGCTTTTCTTGATGAAGTCGCGCCGCGAAACCTCCCTCCGGCGTCTTTTCCTTTTGCCATTATGGTTCTGCATAGTTTTCCCTCAAGCGAGTTAGGCGAGTTATATGACGGTCGTTTAGGTTAGTGTCCTTGAAATCCGCATGAATAATAGTCATATTCACTCCGATAGGAGTGACATGTTATAGCCGCGCGACCCTTATCCTCCGGCGCCGGCGCGAAGGAGCGGAATTCATCTTGACTTTCTTGCGCTCCTTGACTTTCCGCTCCTTCGCGCCGGCGCTGCCATCCGGGGTGCTGCCGATCTATAAACATTGCACTCCTGACGGAGTGACGGCTAGCAATTTTGTTGACTCGCATACCAATTGGTTGATGAGTATGAAAGATTTTTGGCCTCTAATAGAATCAACAACTTACAGCCATCTTCCTAAGAAGGAGCGGAAGTCAACCAGAGTAATACCACTCAAGAGTAGTTCCGCTCCTTCGAACGGCTCCGGAAGATTAGGGGGCATTGGTCTATAAACATTTCAGCCCTTCGGGGTCCGAAAATAAATAGTAGAGAATTTCAGAGCCACCCAATACTCGTTCAAGTCCATACTCTTCTGCCCACTGCCAGTCACTCTAAGTTCAACTGAGGTCTCAGCCATCTGACAATCAGTGGCTGAAGGCTTTCGTCAATCTCAAAAATCTGGTATCCGACAGCGCCTCCTTCATACTCCACCAATTGGCTGCCATGACCCTTAGTAAGTTTGTAGAACGCTCGAAATGCTTCTGCAATCGGCGGCAGTCCAAGACTGGAAACCAGTAGAATTGGAAACCGCGATTTCTCAACATCAACCCGCTCCGGCATGCCACCAAGCATGACAAATGACCTTATGCGAGGGTCAGAGCTGGCGGCTTTCATCCCGTATTTCACTCCAATCGAAGTCGCTACAATCGACAACCGATCACTAATGCCCTGCTGGGTGGCGAGAAAATCTGCGGCAGCGCGAACATCGAGGTACGCCCTATCCCGCTCTTCCAGAGTTAATTCAAAATAAGTGCCTTTTGTAAGGCTCTTGCCCCTTCCGCGAAAATCAATATTGAGTACAGCAAAACCTTCGTTCACAAGCATGCGTTCGAGATCGTCAAAGATGTGCCGGTCAGTCAAGTAAGAATGAAGAAGAATAACACCAGGCACTTTTACGAGACCGTTTGCGGGTGGTGAATAGAGCTGACCATAAATGGTCCAGCCATCAGTTGTCTTAAAAGAGACTTCCTGCGGTGAGGCTAACAGCTTCGGGATGAACCAATCCGCAACGATAACTTCCAGTGGCTTCTCATTTGGAAACTTGTTTGCCCACATGATGAACATGGAGTTGCCAATGCCGACATCTTTCAGCATTAGGAGGTCGCTAGCGGGATTGCGCGACACTTTGTAGACCTCGGCCATGTCTATGAGTCCGACCCTGTCCTCATTAGTAGCCACAGTAAGAACGGCTACATCCTCACGCGCAGCGATCAACTGCTTAGCGGCATCTCCCAACCGACCCGAAAGCAGGACCAGAGCCCGCAACCGCCGATCTTTAAGCCCGCCCATGACAGCCGCTTCGGCGCTGGAACCTTCGGCGACGATACCGATCTGGCTGGCGTTAACCTGCGGCTGCTGACTTAAAAGTTCGATCGCTCCACTCACATCAAGCGCCACACGGGCACGTTGCTCCTCTGTAAAAGTGTGATATTCCTGTGGTGCAGAACTCTTGCCGCGTCCCCGAATGTCGATACGCAACGTTGCGGCATTTCCCAAAGCCATTCGCAAGTTCATCTTTGCGAAAGTACTGGGGCCAACCTGATGCCGTCCGAGATAGATGTCCTGATCATGAACAGGAGAGTGAACAAGCACAACACCAGGAATCTTTTTGCCTGGCGCCAAATTGGCTGGAATGCTCAAGGTTCCATAGATGGTCCATCCGTCAGTTGTCTTGAAGGAGACCTGCTTGTCACTGAGCCCCAGATCCTCCTCTTGAGCTGGCAAACCCAACGCCAGACAACATAGCTGCAGCAAAAGCAATCCAGAAACTATGAAGTGAAGCGTTTTCATATTGCGATCGGCTCTATCAGGCTGCTGAAAAAGTCTCAGTGGCTTCCAGATAATCCCACCAACGCAGTTGGTGGATTGTTCATACCCCAGCCTAACTACAACTCGGCCCCACTTTGCAGGCATGCCCAACAAGGTTCGATATGAACGATCCACCAACTGCGTTGGTGGGATTCCGCAGCAGAGCCTCGCGTCTGTATGTAGGCTGAGTATGAAACGATCCACCAACTGCGTTGGTGGGATTGCACTTGCACAATTCCGTCATCGACTTTATCAGCACCTACTAAATCGGTCGCCTGCATTGAGACTTCAGCCATCTGACGATTGTTACCCCGAGCCTTTCATCGATCTGAAAAAGTTGATAACCAACAGCTCCACCTTCATATTTCAGCAACTGGCTACGGGGGTTCCTGGCTACACCGTACGACTGGCGAAATGCCTCGGCGATCTGTGGCACACCCTGATTTGACACAAACAAGATCGGAAACGCTGCCTTTTTGATCTCGTTGTGGTCGGGCAAGCCGCCAAGAACCACTAACGAAACCACTCTCGGATCAGAGCAGGCCGCCTGCACGCCGTATTTCACCCCAACTGAGGTCGCGATGATGGCGATCTCGTCGCCCTTAACCCCACTTTGGTGCGCGAGAAAGTCCATCGCTGCACGAACATCCAGATACCCCTTGTCGCGCTCTGCCGCCGGCAATGCAAAATAGGAGCCTCGATTACGGCTCTTGCCCCTGCCCCGAAAGTCGATGTTGAGGACGGCGAAACCAGCTTCTGCCAGGCTTAGCTCGAGCTCGTCGAAAATGTGTCGATCACTGAGATTCGAGTGTACGAGCACGACGCCCGGACTTTCTCTCAAGTTGGTGCGGGGCGCCAGTCGGAGACTACCAAATATTTTCCAACCGTCTTCTGTATCAAACGAGATCTCTTGCAACTGGGGCGCCCGCACCTGGGCGGCAACCCATTCGGCTACAGTCTGTTCAAGCGGCTTCTCTTTCGGGTATTTCGCTGCCCACATAGAGAACATAGGGTTACCGATGCCAAGATCGCGATGAATTAGAATGTCGCTGGCAGCGGCTCGTGAATTCCTATAAATGCGAGTCAAATCACTGAAACTAATCTTGTCTTCGCGGCTGACGACACCAAGTACCGGCAAGTCAGTGCGACGACTAAGAGCTTCTATTGCGTCCGGACCCAGCCGGCCCGAGAGCATCACAAAGGCACAAACACGCTGATCCTCGGCAACACCCAACGCAGTGGCATGAGCGCTCGATCCTTCAGCTATCAGTGCGACTCGACTTTGATCAATCTCTTCTTGCTGGCACAGGAACTCCACTGCCCCTCTCACATCCTGTGATACGTGTTCGTGCTGCTCGGCGTTGAGAGTGTGGTACTCCTGAGGTTCTGAGCTTTTGCCGCGCCCGCGGATGTCAATCCTGAGTGTGGTAATGTTTTGCGCTTCGATAGCGGCTCGCAAGCTTGGATAGCCATTCTGTCCATAGACGTCCATATCATGAGATGGTGATGGAACCAAAACAGCGCCGGCGACTGGTTCAGCAGAGAGAGCTGGAACAGTCATTATGCCGTGAATGAGCCACCCGTCGGCGGTTCGAAACGACACTTCCGTCTCTCTAATCTTTTCTGTTCCTTCTGATGCCGTACTCACTTAGTCGATCTACATCAAAGAAAATTGGGGCTTCAACCATCTCACTATCAGCGGTTCGAGGCTATCATCCAGCTCGAAGATGTGATAACCGACGCCGCCAACATCGAATTCCACCAGGTAACTACCTCGATCTTTGGTGAGGTTGTAGAATTCCCTAAAAGCATTGGCGATCTGAGGAATTCGCAAACTCGACACGAACAGTATTGGGAAGCGAGCCTGCTGCACCTGAGCACGCTCAGGCAGACCACCCAGCATGACGAAAGACTTCACTCGCGCATCAGCTAGAGCCGCCTTCAGCCCATATCGCACCCCTACAGACGTTGCCACGACGGCGAGCTGATTTTTATCTACCCCTTTTTGTCGGCTAAGAAACTCCAGGGCTGCCCGAACATCGAGGTAGCCTTTGTCTCGTTCTTCCTGCGAGAGATCAAAGTAAGAACCCTTACTGCGGCTCTTGCCTCTGCCGCGAAAGTCGAAATTGAGTACGGCAAAGCCACCAGCCGCTAGCGCTTGCTCGAGATGCGTGAAGATGTAACGATCACTTAGATTGGAATGTACCAGGACCACTCCAGGCGCGCCTGACGGAGCGCCTTGCGCTGGCATGCGAAGACTGCCAGACAAGGACCAGCCATCCTCGCTTTGAAACGTCACTTCCTGCGAGTCGGCCGAGAGTTGCAGTCGCGCAATCAGCCATTCCCCAACTGACATTTCCAGCGGTTTATCATTGGGAAACTTGGCAGCGTTCATGATAAACATGGCATTGCCGAGACCAACGCCAGGCAGGACCATCAGGCTGCTGGCAGGGTGGGGCGACAATTTGTAAACGTCGGTCATGTCGCCGAAGCTGATCTTGTCTTCCTTGCTTACGACGCAGAGGATGGGCAGATCGCTCCTGTTACCAATTTTATCTTTGGCTGCCTGCCCCAACCGGCCTGAAAGCAATACCACTGCACGCACGCGGGCGTCCTTTGAAGCGGCCACTACTGCCGCTTGCGCGCTTTGTGCTTCCGCCACAATCCCAATCCTATTTTCGTCGAGTTGCTTCTGCCGGCTAAGAAACTCAATCGCCGCACTAACGTCGAAAGCTACGCGGGCCTTCTGCTCCTCAGTGAAGTAGCGATAATCTCGTGGCTCCGCGCTCGTACCCCGTCCACGAATGTCAATCCTCAGGGTAGCGATATTCTCTTTCTCAAGTACCGCTCTCACGCTTGGGTAGCCATTGTGTCCATAGATGTCGCGATCATGATCGGGTGAGGGAATTAGCACTGCTCCCGCGATGCGCTGTCCGGGCGCAAGCGTGGCTGGGGTGCTCAGGACTGCGTGTATGGTCCATCCATCCTCCGTGTTGAAAGAGACTTCCTTTTCGGTAAAGGCTGGCTTTGGTCCAGTTGGTTCCTGCGCCGTGGCGCCAAACGATATGGAGCACAATAACAGGAATAAGGTCGCCGGCGCGCTGGAGCTGCTTTTATGGTGATTCATTGTGTAAAGAAGCTTTTCCAACAGGCGGTCACCGTGATGACAGTTGGTTCGAAAGCCAGTCAACGATTAGCGCCTCCAGGCTCTTGTCCAGTAAGCGTTCCGTGAAGTACCCACCCGTCCTTTGCCTGAAACGATATCTCACTCTCGACGGAAGCGGGCTTAACCAAATGTTGATCTTGAACAGTTGCAGAGTAGGAGGTCGAAGCGCAAAGGCCGCCGAGCATTAACAAGGTCGCGAATACCAGACGAAGAGAAGCGATGTTCTGCCCGGAAGGAATGATCAAGATTTACTCCGCTTTCTTTTCCGCGGTCATGTGCTTAATTAAATAGTTGACAACAATTTCAGCCTCTTGTGTTGTCAGCTGGGCGCCCCGCGAAATCATATCGTTCACGGTTCGACGCCAGGCCTGGGGAGCCTTTCGTTGCCCTGACACATAACTGATGTTGGCATGGCACTGAAAACAGGTGGCCAGAATCAGTCCCTTGCCCTCGTCGTCGGGAAGTAGATGCCCCAGGCTTTGCCTGGTGTTCGTGCCGGCCATCCCACCCATGCCGTATGAACTCTGCGACTCCGTGCTGGTAGGTGTTGCTGGTGCGATAGCCCCTTGAAGCCCAAAGTGTTTAGAAAGATAAGCGACAAGTACACTTTCTTCTTTCGAGTTGAGATCCGCCCCAAGCCTGATCATGTCTTTCACGTTGCCACGCCAACCCGTCTCGCTCTTGCGTACATCCGTTGTTTTGCTGAGTTCGTGGCAGCTCGTACAGGAATTCAAAAGAATAGCTTTGCCCGCGCCTTCCGGTAATCTCTCTGCAGTCATCATGGGGTTCTGTGTCGCCGCGCCTGGGTGTGGGCCAGTTTGGACGTTCATTACGAGCGGCGCAGCATTGGGCCCGAAGTTCTTCGCGAGGTATGCAGTTATAGGATCAATTTCCGGTACCTGGATCTGCGCGCCGCGCGAGATCATGTCGCGCACCAACAGCTCCCAAGATTTCGCAGACTTGCGCTGCAGGGCTATTGGACTAAGGCTGTGACATTGCGGACACGTTCCAAGGACAAGTCCTTTGCCTTCGCCATCGGGCATTGAGCTGGCCCAGTCGCGCCGGCCAACTTCCAACGGCACTTGTGCGCGCAGAATCAGGCCACTAAGGCCCATGCTGAAGATGACAAGAAATACAATCTGAGCTGTAGACTTTCGCGACCCCATCTCCCGCCTCCCGCCGTCTGTCTCCTGCTCCTGCCTCCTGCCTCCCGGTCTACACCCGCCGCTCGCGTTGCCGAGCAACAGAATAAGCCGGATACCAAGTCGACTCGGCTCCTATACCACTGCGCTCAACCACCACGTCCAGTAGGTAGGGCTTACCGTCACGGGTCGTCTTGATCGCCCTGTCAAGTGCGGGCCCAATCTGGGCTGGGTTTGTAACTGTTTCACCGGCGATTCCAAACCCTGACGCGACCTTTGCAAAGTCGACATCCGGGCTGCCGAGATAGCACGCCATATCTTTTCCCATCTGCCCCTGTTTTCCCATCTTACCCATGATTCTCTGGCGCGGCTCGTTATAGCTGCGATTGTTAAAGACCACAGTAATGACGGGCACTTCATATCGCGCCATGCTCCACAGGGCCTCACACTGTCCAAACAAAAAGGCACCATCACCTATCACCGAAACCACCTGTTGATTAGGCTTGGCCATCTTTGTGCCAATTGATAGTCCGATGCCCCACCCGAGAGCCTGCTGAATACTGCGGCCAATCCGCGTGCGGCCCCCATCACTAGTCCTCAGATAACTAAATACTTTGGTCTTTTCCGTGCTTAACTCATCTACGATCAGCGCATCCTTATCTAAAGCCTTGTCTAGTTCCATCGCCAGCCGTGGCCAGGAGATCGGATTGTTCTCCCAATCGGCTTTCGCAACTGCAGCCAGGGATTCGTGCATCGATTGATTGAAGGCCCGGATTGCGTCGATGCGCGGCTTGGCGATACCCGCAAGTCGTTCTTTGGTTGCCCTGCTCTTGATTGCGTCGATGATGTCCTGCAATGCGTACCGGGCGTCGGCCAGGATCGGCAGGTCTTCGGGATGTGCCTTGCCAATCTCCTTACCGGCCGTGGTGATGTGAATCGTTTTTGCCGCGCCAGGATTTGGCATATAACCGCCAACCACCAGGAGCACATCGACGCCGCGCGGGAAGCGAACGTTAGGAGTGTATTCTGCGTTTATGAAGAGCGGGTGGGAGGTGGGAAAACAATCAACCCATGAGTCGATCAATACTCGCATAGCCGGGATGCCCAGCAGTTCAGCAAGTTCTACACAGGCGCGACGCGCCCCGCTGGTCCAACCTTCCGGCCCTATGTACATGGCCGGGCTTTTTGCTTCCAGCAACATCTGGGCCGCCATATTAATAGCCTCCGGAGAAGCTTTCACAGCAGTCGGAACATTGAATTTCTCTTGTGGGATGATGGTTGCCTTTACGTTGTTGCGCGCGAGCACGTCTTCAGGATAAGTAATCAAAACCGGCCCGCCAGGGGCAGTTGTTGCCACTTTTATCGCGCGCCGCGTGACGTCGGGAATGAGGTCTGACTGTCCCACGTACCACTTCCACTTCGACGTGGAATCAGCCGCTCCAATCAAATTTCGCCCTTCGTAAATGCCCTCGCGATCCTCGAACTCAGCCGGTACCATATCTGTTGTGACCATGAGTGGCAGTTGGGCCATCATCGCGTTGTACATGTTTGAGGAAGCATGGGGCGCACCGGCGACAGATACCGCCACTACACCGAGCTTGCCAGAGGCCATTGTATACCCGGAAGCAATTGCCACGGCCTGACCTTCTTCGACTGCGAGGATCGGATGCATGCCCGGTCGATCAACCAGGGCGTCGTAGATATTTCGCAGATGCGACGAGTTGCCAATAACAATAAACTCTACTCCGGCGGCACTCCACTGTTCGACTAGAATCTCTCCGCCGGTCCCCTGAATTGTTTTCGCGTCAGTGACTGGGTTGTTATATGGCTTGCTTGTTGCGGCGCTCGTAATCGGACTCAGGGATTGCAAGACCTCCTTGGCCGCTGTCGCGCTGAATCCGGCGGCGGCCATCTGCCTGAGGAAGCCGCGCCGCGACAGGTCATTTCTGAGATAGCCCATCACAAGTTCTCGCATGACGTTCCCTCCCTGGATGATCTATTTGGTTTTTGTTGGGCCAATTATAATTGCTTCCTAAGGAAGTGCTTTTTTCTTGTTAGTGAGACCTTGTGCCGCGAGCCGCCCTGCTTGATACGCCGGCTCCCTGCAACTCCTTCTCAAGCCACACTGGCCGCGTAATTTTCGGCTTGGGAGTCGGAATCGAATAATCGGCATGGTAGCTTAGGTCCAGTACCTGCCCGTCCTTAAGGACCATTGCGACTTGTTTAATGTTGCGTATGTCAGCGAGTGGGTTAGCGTTCAGGACGACGATATCAGCCCACTTACCAGGGCCAATGGTACCCAAGTCTGCACCCTTCCCGAGAAACTCTGCATTGTCATGGGTGGCCATCATAATCGCTTGCATCGGTGTAAAGCCCGCATCAACCATCAGAATCAACTCCCGCTGCAAGCTGAGTCCGGGCACCGAATTGAAAGTGTCGGAGGCTGCCAGAACCTTTCCTCCAGTTCTGTAGTGTCGCAGCAATAGATCCTGAAGTTTCTTGAAGCCCGATTTTATTGTCGCGAGGTCGTCGGCGTTTTTGACATTATAAATGGCCGAAGAAGCCCACCATTTGCGCACATCGTCGGGTACATAGGCAAGCGACTGGTTTTTCGAATATTCGGCATCCTCGCCTGCAAAGTCATCACGACGGTCCGTCGCCATGCGCCACCAGTTGACCATTGTCGGTATGAGCACGACTTTCCTGCTGGCCAACAGGGTTATTAACTTTGCAGTTTGTGCCGGCTCGAGCTGCGCAAAAGATTTCAGGTCCGCGACAAAGGTCTGAAGTTCATTTTCGCCGGGTTGAGTTTCTCTTGGGCGATTGGCGATTGCCTGCACGATCCCACTTGCGTGTTCCAGCCCATCAATTCTGGCAAGCGCAGCCTCATGCGCATCGGTTCGTCTTAAATGGCCGGTCACCTTTATTCCGAGTCGATGAGCCTCTTCAGTTATTGCTTGCAGAAGTTCAGGAGTGATCTTCTCCCGGATCTTAATGGCGCAGGCACCTCTACTGTGCAGCAACTGAACCGCGCGCCTGGTCATTGCGGGGCTATCAACGCCGACATGGGTTTCTCTCGCTGGCGGTGGTGCATCCAGCCCATTGCCTACATAGAAGATGCGCGGACCACGCATCTTTCCCTGTGCGACGTCGGTACTCACCGCCGAGATCCACTCAACGACATTGCCCAGATCTTTAACGGTGGTTACTCCATGTGCCAGGAACAGCTCGCCCATCCAGTCGTGATAGTGGATGTGCATGTCAATCAGACCGGGGAGGATATACTTCCCGGTCACATCAATGACTTTCGCAGCCTTTGGAACCTTTGTCCTGTTTTTGCTTGCGACGCTGGTAATCTTGTTACCTTGGATCACTACAACGGAATTCTCTATCGGTGGTCCCCCATTGCCGTCAATCACGGTGCCGCCCACGAGGGCAATCACCTGTTCAGAGTGAGACGGTGAGCCGGTGGAGCTTTGGCCGGCAATTGCGCAGAAAAGCGCCAGGCACAAAAGTCCGTAATGGAGTCTATGGCCAAGCAGTCTGCTGCAATTCCGTCCGAACATTGAGACTTGCCTAGATGAAGTTATTGAGTGCGGGACGACTTCCTTCCCGAAAAGCGATCGTTCTCTTCACTCCGGAGGAGTAACATGTTTATAGACCCAGAGCATCCACAACATTCCAACTCAGTTCGGAGGAGCGGAATTCAACCAGAACTTTAGCCTCGGACGATCCCTTCCGCTTCTCCGAACTTAGTTGCAAGGGAGGTACCTGCTTCAAGTCTATAAACATCTCACTCCTCCGGAGTGAAACCAGGGCTCGTGCGCACTCTGAACCCCCGACCGTGCAGGACCAACAGCCTCAATCGCGGTCCGCATTTAATAGCGGCGGGGTAGTCTGAGACGAGCTCTTTAACTTCCCGCTCCATCTCTTGCGATCGCTTAGGCTACTTCGCACCTGTAGGCCACCTTCTAAACGTTGCAGCCACTGGTTGATGGAAGTAGTTAGTATGTTAGTGACCGACCGGTCGGTTAGTTCCTAGTATCAAAGAAAATCGCCGCCTGTCAAGCCGGAAACTCTAATCCTTACTTGGAGATCTGTAGGGGCGAGTTCACCAGCCAGCGCGGTACTGGCAGATGTCAAAGGAAACCCATTGCTCGTGGTTACGGCTGTGCCGCCTGATGTGCCGCGGTGGCTTGCCTCGCGGTTAAGCTGCTTCTAGCGCTTG
>Ga0209431_10000998_pt1 | contig 23625 bp, 26 predicted proteins | sample RifCSP13_3_FD_184021 | JGI IMG/M metagenome (GOLD analysis project Ga0209431, IMG submission 184021) | Soil microbial communities from Rifle, Colorado - Rifle CSP2_sed 13_3 (SPAdes) (version 2) | ecosystem: Environmental > Terrestrial > Deep subsurface > Rock core/Sediment | place: Rifle...
CCCCCAGACTGGTCCGGCTGTCTATCCGGGGAAGGGTCCTCTGATTCGACGCGCCTCGGCGGATAAATCCCGCCGCTGAGCCATTCCTTCACCTCCTCATTAGTTACTAGGCTGGATGCTTCGTGAAGCTTCCATATTTCAGGGTACTCTGCCTCCCTTTTTGAGAGGGGAAGATATCTTGGATTGGCAGCAGCTGCGAGAGGCTCGGGGTCTGGTTTCAGGTCGTGGAAACTGGCCGCCCCAGTAGGCCGAGAACCGATGGAAGCGAGTACCACGGCGGCTTCTTTTCCTTGTTCTAGGCGAAGAAGATTGTTCACAGCAGAGTCCACAAATCCCATAACAAGAGCGGGTCGCAGACCCGCCGAAATGGCCGCCGCAAGTAGGTTGGCAGCTATAACCCCGGAGTCCCAGAACCAGTGACGGTATGAACGGGCTCCATACTTCCAAGCGTTTCTCCAAGCCAAGGATGTAAAGGCCAGTGTTACTGGAGAAGACAGTATGTTGGGATTGCCTCCTGCCATTGCAGCCAGTTTTGGCCTGTAATCCCCGCTGCGCAGCTCTGTCAGCGAAAAATCCCCTGGACAGAAGTGATAAACGCCTGCAGGTAGCCCGCTTATTTCTCGGGAAACAAAATACAGCTCGATTGGATAAAGGGCGCCCGTAGCCGAGGCTGCGCGCATGTAATAGGTGCCAGAGTCAAACTTCATTTCTCTTGTTATTCCTGCTGTGAAGAATAGTATTTGGGCTAATGCGCGCAAGTCAAGCGATGACCCGGGTGAAAGGGGGCGCATACTTTGTATGCAGGTTAGAGCGTCGGAGGCAGGACTTGGAAAGTCCTGTGGAAGAGGAATTGAGGGCAGGTCTGGGTAGACTTTGAAGGCCCGGGGCTTGTTATCCCAATCCAGATAGTGGCGAAACATTTGCAATTTTGCTTCTGAATGCTTTGTCTCTTCGTGATAATCGATAGCGTATTTGATCTCTTTATTCATCTCTAATTTTTCCTTTGCACCTTGGACGAATTAATCATTACTGCAATTAAATGAATAGGAGAAAGGCGCGAAGTGCAGATGCTTGCCTGCAAGAGCGTAAATCCAAACATTGGGGAACATTTGTAGAAAAAGATACTTTGAGCTTGCATGGTGTCCAAACAGCAATTTCTACGAGGAAAACAACCGGTGTCGCGGCCGACATAGTTTTTCGGCTGACAACAAATCATTGCGCGATGATGGCTTCCAACGATAAATTGCCAATACTTGCCAAGAACCTAGTAACCTGTTTTCTTCGCAAACACACTGCACGATCTTGACTACTCACTTGTCCTCGCGCTGTTTTTCATCGAGTTCAAACGACCACCGGCGATTGTAGATTTCATCCTTCAGTTTGAAGCCTTTAAACATCTGAAAATAAACTTGCTTTGTCCTATTTTGTTTGTCCAATTCAGACTGGATCCAGAGAGATTCAAACATGGACGTATTTGAGAACACTGTTGATTCGCTGTTTGAATAGGTAGCGAGTCCGATAGCTTCCTGAAAAGTGTCTTTTGTTGCATCGGTTACTTCTATCACTAGACTCTTTGATTCGTCAATAATGAACGTAGTTATCTTTGATGGTAAGAATTGCTGGAGATAGTTAACCCGTATATCCTGTGTAACCTTGAACTCGGCCTTGGAAATTTCTTTTGTAGCGTTGTCTTCCATAACCAGTATCCTTACTCTGATGCCATTTCTTGACAAAGGCCCAAGCGCTTCTAGAATCCCCTCGCGCTCGGCCAAGAAAAGCATGTTCCTATTTGAGAAGAGGATAGATATCTCATAGATTGCAGAGTTTATTAGATTCAACACAAGTGCCTTGAGACGGTGCGGATCTCTGACGGTTTCCATAAATTCACTCTCGCCACCTTTTCTGATTTCAAGGATCCGCTGTTTTGCAGGAAACGCGTTTTCAATCAGCTTGCTAAAAAGGAACTGCTGGCTGTCAACAAATGACGGAATGCTGATGCGGATCAGCTCCTCCTCACCTTTTTCGCTTATCGCATATCCAAGATACTCTTTTCCATCGATGATCACGAAATTGCCTCTAAGTAAAGGGACGTGGTAAAGATCGAAACACTTCATTATCTCCTTGCAATGAGCCGAGTTCTCCCCAGTAATCTCGGTGATGCACCTGAGCTTCGCACCCTTGGCCTTCAACTGAATCATACCGGGCAAACCAGCAGTAATTGAAGATACATTATTTGCGTCGACATAACAATCAAGGCTCTGACCAAGCGTGGGAACAAGCTGTGGAAGGAACTGGAAAAGGGTGTTACCAGTAACGACCTGGATGCCCTCGAGCCCCGCACCGTCATGAGACGCCAATATCTCTTCTATGCATGAAAATAGAATATAAAGTCACAGTAGGAGGTTCTATTCTATGTGGATGGTTGGCCGAGCTGACCTGGAGGCATAAAGGGCCTTGCCATGCTGACCTCTGTAATCCATTCACACTTGATGTTGACCTTTGCGTGATGTTTCTCGATGGAATCAACGTCAGGCCCTTCCAGAAGGCAAAAACAGACGCCTGCGTCTTTGTTGTAGAACAAGTTGACATGGCTAACTCCAAATTCGTCTCGAGGAGCCATACATAGTTCCTTGAGCTGGTCCTCGCCAAACGGTACTTTGTGCACATCCAGAAAAACTGGCATTAACTTGAAAAGAGGTGTGTATGATATAAGAATTTGCGTGTGCAAGGCGTTTAATCTTAACTTGCGTAAGGATTCGCAGCAACTCTAAATACGTGGACGGTCGTTTAGCCGATGTGACCCGGTGCATCGCCTTCCATTCCTACAAAGGCGGTACAGGCAAGACTACCATTGCATCTAATTTCGCCGCGCTGCTGGCAAAAAAGGGGTACAACGTTTTCCTCCTCGACCTTGACGTCTATGCGCCTAGCATTCAGGCTTACTTTGAGATGAAGCCAAAATTCTGGATCAATGATTACCTTAACGACGAAGCCGAGGTGGACGACGTACTAAATGACCTCACACACCATATTACAGAATCCGTTTCTTCACCAGAAGGTATAGGCAAGCTATGGGTAGGCTTTTCCAACCCGAAAAAAGAAGAGATTTTCAAGCTCGAAGGCAGCAAGCATGACAACACCAAATTTCAGCTGCTGAGGAGATTCATACAGCTGCGCGAGAAGCTGGTTTCAGACTATGACGCCAACTACATCATAATTGATACAAGCCCCGGAATAAGGTACTGGTCGATTAATTCCTTGGCAATTGCCGACACGTATCTTCTTGCCCTCAAGATGGGAGACCTTGACGTCGATGGAACGCGAAAGATGGCAGACGACATTTACAGCTCCCTTACTAAACATGGTGCGAAATCCTACCTTCTTCTTAATAGGATTGCAGGATACTGTGTGCCTCATGCAGGTAGCAAGACAGTTGGCTCGCACATGGAGATACCAGAAGAGTCAGATGTCGGAACGACTCTTTCCAGAGACGTTGGAATGGAAGTGATATCCTCGGTCCCTTGCTATTGCGATATACAGTTTAGCAAGAAAGAATTCCTTACTGTGCTAAAATACCCTGATCATCCCTTTGCAAAGCAGATAGAGGCACTCGCAGAGTCCAGTCATATAAAATTATAGCCTGATGCCTCCCGGGATGAGCGCATGGGATCTGATTCGCTGGCGATCCCGGGAGTTGCCCACATTATGGTTAGCAGAGATATTCCGAGAAGTGCATTGCTTCTGTTAGGCGCTTCGGGGTCGAGCAAGACTATGTACTGTAGGCAATTCCTTCTTGACGGCCTCCAGCCTGGCGACTCCTGCCTGATGGTAAGCTCACTTGATGATCGGCAACTCCAAGATCTTTCTTCTAAAGCGAGTCAGAGCCTTGACAGGCTTAGTGATCCGCATGTATCAAGAAGATATCTGCCAGCAAGTAGGTCACGAATCTCGAAGTGAGAAGCCGAAATTAATTCCATATACAGCCATCAATCTCTCAAATATTGCCTGACAGTCGTTCCTGTCAAATTCGAGCCGCTGCCCTTCTACATACTTTACAATCGTCTCTCCAACAATACTTCCACGACATAACATGCACCGGGATTGCTTCATCAAATTCTCGGATTCCATCGTGAAGTACCTAATCTCAGGATCTCTGTCGATATAAACGCTCCCGTACTTGCCGGCCGGGGATAAATGATTTTTTGCAAGAGAACAGCTTTATCTACTTCATTCTCCAGGTTAGATAGAGAGTAATGCGCGAGGTAGTGAAGAATTTCTACTTTCCAAAGTCGGGAGGGGCAGAGATTTCCGAGATCAAGGATGGGATATACCGGATATCAGGATTCGTAGGCGACTATGGTATCACATTTAATCAATTCTTGATAGACGACGAACAGCCGACATTGATCCACACCGGTCCAATAGGCATGTACAGCCAAATTGAAGAAAGGATAAAAGAAGTAATCCCGCTGGAAAGACTTGCAAATGTAGCATTCCTTCACTTTGAAAGTGATGAGTGGGGCGGAATGGCATTTCTCAAATCGCCGGGCGTGAAATTGTTATGCAGCGATCTGAGCTCAAAACTAAATCTGACCGGCTGGCAAGGTATCCCGTCAGATCACATCGCTTTCTGGGACGGTGAGACCTTGAAAACTGGCAAAAGGACTCTGAAATTCATAATGACACCACATGTTCACCATTGGGATAGCATGATGATTTTTGAAGAGTCTACAAAGTCGCTCTTTACTTCGGATCTCTTTATCCAGCCAGGCAATAACAAGCCAGTCATGTCAGAAGACCTATCTGAAAGTATGATCTCCCTTTACAAAGCTATTGGTATTTTTGCGTCTGAGAAACCCGTAAGACAGACAACTACAAGGCTTGAAAAACTGGCGCCTGAAATGGTATTTCCGATGCATGGTTCGTGCATAGAAAAAGCGGTGTTCCCAAAATACGTAAAGGCAATAATGGACAAAGAATTTGCCTTTGATGGCATGCTGCTAGGCCAAAAGCTTGAGATAGGCTAAGTCAGCAAGCAGAAAACGCAAACTAGATCCAGCTTGGTAATAGGATCGAGTACGTAGATATTAAGAAGGAAGCTGACTGTATATCTGTAAAGCCAAAAGGATGAATGCCAATGCCCAATTGGTGCGAAATCAACCGTATTCTATTTGTCAGCGGCTTCAACTGGCTGGAGAATGGCAAAGAAAGTCAGTGGATCAAATTAAAAGACCACAGCCAGGTGGCTGCAAAATGATTGCAGAACTCGCCGAGGCCAGTGTGCACGAACAAAGCTAGCTTGTTGGCGAGCTTGAATCTATTGCCTCACATCCGTCAGTTTATCCACTTGTTCTACTATCTCAAACAGGATAATGCATCACTGACCTTAGTATTCTCGAGATCCGGTGGTTTGCGTGCCGTTGACGGTTCTAACCGCGGGCCCACCTCCGATGAATTGAAGGGTGACTTGGCTTTACTGCGCAGGTTCGGAGGTCTGCGAGACGCTACAAAACCTAAGTAAGATAAGAGCAATAGTCATCACCATAAAGCAATTGGAGCTTTCTGAAAAGTGAGTTACAAAACTGGGAGTCGAATCGGTACTTGACTCCATTAAGGTTTATCGTGTTATTGGTTGAAAATAGATTTCCCATGGTCTTTTGCTCTTCCACATTCATTAGCTCGTACGCGGGATCTGCACGGATTTCCTTCCCACAGATCACGCACCTCACTCCGGGTAAGGGTTCGGTATTGGAACTGTTCGTTTTAATAGTGTCAGACATGTCGCGCGTCTAGCAACCTCCGGTCCCATAGGACTTTGGCACAGAAGGACTTGTTCCTCTAGGCCTATTTATAGTTGAAGCGTATCATTCAAGAATATTTCCGGTATTGATTAGTCGACGTGAATCCTCAGGCATAATTTGTTTCACTGTCTTGTGCCAGTAATTAACAGCATGTGCGTGAAAGAATAACTGGATACCAACACCATTCGTCGTCAATAATCATATATGTGAGTAATCGCAGGTTAAGAACGTGGTCGGATCGATTGTTTTTCATTCGTATAAAGGCGGGACAGGAAAGACCACGCTTGCAGTTAATGTTTCTGCACTTCTGGCCAGAGCTGGTTATCGTGTCGTACTTTTGGACTTGGATGTTTATGCTCCAACCCTTCACTCCTACTTTGGAATTGAACCACCTAAATGGATAAACGATTTCTTGTTTGAAGTCGCCGAGGCCAAGGATATCTTGACAGACGTGACTCCCATCCTTTCCAAATCTGCCGCAGAAGGAAATGCGTCCCACGAAAACAATTCAGGGAAATTATTCGTGGGATTCTCCAACCCATCAAAGGACGAAATTTACAAATTAGAAGGAGGAACTCGCGAGAAAGTTCAACTGCTTCGTAGATTCATAAGTTTGCGGGAGGAAATTTTCTCAGCAATCAATGCGGATTATCTGATAATTGATACGAGTCCTGGAATACGGTATTGGTCCCTGAATGCGCTAGCGGTGGCAAATGTCTTATACCTGGCCTTGAAGGCTGGTGACGTCGACATAGCAGGCACGAAAAAGATGGCTGCCGACATTTATTCAGCTTTCTCCAAGTTTGGCGCAAAACCATTCTTGATTCTGAATAGAGTAGCTGGCTACTGCGTACCGAATACGCTGTTGCAGCGCCAGCCGACACCAGACCATTCGGATCCATCTACGTCCAGTTCTTCGACGCTTTCATTGATACCCGGTCAAAATGAAATGAGTCAAGTATCCAAGGAAAGATCGGCAGAAATTATAAAGAACATAGGGATTAACATAGTAGCAGAGATGCCATGCTTCTGCGATATCATGTTCAGCGAGAAGGAATTCTTGACAGTTCTGCATGATCCCGACCATCCTTTTTCCAAGAGAATAGGAGACCTTGCAACGCAAAGCCAACGGCTGTTAGGAGAAAAATCCTCTAATGGATGAAAGCTCCAGACATGGCGAGCAAGATGATCCAAACAAGTCAAAGATGAAGAAAACCTACATCCAAATTCCCGGGATGCAAATGTTAACTGGCGGATCCCGGGAAGATGGCAATACTGCCGGAGGGAGAATCAATGGAAGTGAAGAGAGTTTCCTTGCCCCCGGCCTTTTCCTCCTTATAGGCCCCTCCGGTGCGGGGAAAAGTATCTACTGCCGTCAGTTCATGATAGACGCGCTTCTATCAGGCTCGTACTGCATCTTTTTGTCTTCAAGAATGAATGATCGTCAGTTCGAAATGCTGTTCCCGCAGGAGCTTAGGCAAACGCTCGCACACTCTACTAGATTTATCAACCCATTTTCAGGGAGTGGGATCGGCGGTTTAGAGGGAGGCGATATGAGCCGTGATGATACCAGGTTATCCTTAGCATTAGCTGAAATCAAGAAGATTCTTTCGGCCAAGCGAGCGCCCTCTGATCTTGGTGGTCGATCGGAAGATGCACAGATTTCGACGCATTGCGTGGTTATTGACTCGCTGACAGAACTCTTCTTGATGTTTGACGAGGGTGCAGTTCTCAAGTTTGTTACAGAGCTCTCCCTTTTACTCCAGCAGTTTGAGGTGACCGCTGTCTTTACAATGATAATATCCCAAAAAGCTGCCGATAAGCCCAATAATTCGTCGTCAACGTTTTCTTCCCTGCCAGATATCCTGGCATCCATTGTTGACGGTACACTGGAGATGAAGTGGGAGGAAAAAACAGACGGCGAAGGCGGAAGGAATGGCTCGCTCGTTAGAAGCATCAGACTCCTCTCCATGAGGGGCTACTACCACCAGCCCAAGTGGGTGTCTTTTATTATCAGCAAGAGCGGCAAGCTAGTCTTTGGCAATTCCTCATCTCAGGCGCTCAATTGCACCATGTGCGGTAAGGCGATTAAGGGTACCCCAATAATGGATTCGGACTTTGCATTTGACAGTTTGCAATGTGCTGAAACGTACAAGAAATTCGTCGGCGTCTATGGATCGAGTATTTCAGAGATAGGAGGTCTTCCTTCCCAGGTTGTGAATGTGAATTTCTTCTTTGTGGACATTGTAGGACTATCCAACCCGGCCCTGTCTGTAAAGAAACAGATAGAAAAGATCGAGATTCTGAACAGGTTAATAGGTTCATGTGATGCCTTTGCAAAAACAAAGGAGAAAAAGATTGTCCTGCCTACTGGCGACGGTATGGCCATTGGATTTTTTTCGAGTGTGGAATCACCCTTGATTTTGAGCAGACAGCTTCATTCTAAACTTCGTGACTTTAATAGAAACAGAAGAGAAGTGATGGAGCAGGATGGACAGGGAGAGCTTGACAGTTCCAGCGAAAACGAAACTGAAAAGCTTGGCATGCGTATAGGCTTGGGTTCCGGGCCTGTTTTTATAGTGAGTGACATAACGGGCAACCAGAACATCTGGGGCCCAGGAATCATACTTGCACGCAGGGTGATGGACATAGGAGACAACATGCACATCCTCCTGTCTGGAAACATGGCAGAAATGCTCACTTCAATCAGAGATGAGTACAAGATAATCATAAAACCGATCGGCAAATATCAGATAAAACATGGTCAAACGATCGACATCTACTCTGCACATTCCAGCGATTTTGGTAATTCCAGTACCCCAGTGAAGATGCTTGCGGGGAATGTAAAATAGCATCACAACGAGAATCACTGTATTGTCGATTGCAATTCTGTAAAGCGAGCAGAAGTGCTTAATACGCAGGATAATATACCAAGAAATGGGAAGAGTGTTGGCCTGAAATTGAATCAAAAGAGCCACGCGACCGATTCGAAATCCACCCCGGGGCTCAGTGATACAAAGTTACTGGTTGTTGTATCGATTGTCGTGACGGTTTTCCTGGTAGAACAGAATGTAGGTATCGTTGCTGACTTTATTCCTGATCTCCTCGTTACGCCCGAGGCTATCGCTTTATTCATCGGCGCGGGCGTTACATTTGCCGTTGGAGGATATCTCATCCTGTCTCACGTGAAACAGAAGCAGAGGCAGGGAAGTGTAAGCGCTCAGAGTCTAAAGATAAGCCACGGTGGAGTATCTATCGCCCAATACGTTCTTGTGGCCATTATCGCAATTGTCATTCTTCAGGTTCTCTTGACTTCACAATACAACTTGGCCACGTTGTACGCCTCGCTTTCAATCAGTTACGGCCTCTGGATTGTAACTTTGGCTCTGCTAGCGAAAAAACTGTTCTCCTGGTATCGTTCGGCCAGCCGGAACAAGATGGTGTTGATCCTCGCTCTTTCCATGATTGCTTACGTGGTCAATGGTGTTTTTATTCTGGCCAGCAATCTAGGGAACCTGCAAGAACAACCTGAAGTAGTACCGTCAGATTATGTCGCTTATTTTCCGGCCTTTGATCCGGAAACCTGGCAGGGTCAGATTTACACGGTTCTTAATATATCATCTGCCGCAGGATACGTTCTGACGTGGATAAGCACCGTATTGCTTCTAAAGCCCTACATCCGAAAGATAGGCAAAGGCAAATTCTACGCCATAATGGGTGCAGCAATGGTATACTACCTGATCACATTTCCCTTGTTCGTTCTTGGTTATTTCACGCCTACCGAGGAAACCGATGCCGATGTGATGAACAACATTCTGATTTTCGGAGTCGCGAATGTGTTCAGCGGCATAGTGTTTGCAGCAGCGTTTCTGTCGGTTGCAAGAACGCTTCAGAAGGGTAGCGCTCTCAGAGACTACATGAAGATAGCTGCGTATGGAATGCTTCTGTTCTATGTTGCAGGAAGTGCGATCGCCTCGCAGGCTGCGTATCCTCCTTTCGGACTGGCATCTGTAGCATTTACAGGATTGGCATGTTATCTCGTCTATTCTGGGTTCTATTCATCTGCAACAATCATGTCCCAGGACCTGGCTTTGCGCTCGTCAATCAAGAAATCCGTCATGGAGCAGTCAAAACTACTTGACAGCATAGGGACGGCCGAGATGTCGCGGGAATTGCAGGTGGGGGTTTTAGAGGCTTCAAAGAAGGCTTCAAAGACCTTGGAGGAGGAGCAGGGAGTGTCGCCATCAATGACAGACTCGGACATTACGGAGTACATGCAGACGTTGCTCCAAGAGATTCAGAAGAGCAAGTGATGGCGGGGGCGGCTAGCTAGTCCGGCAGGCGGAGACGGCCGAGTTGGAAGAGCTTGTCGATATTCCCAGCAGCATTTGCATCATAACCACAGCTTTTCGCCAGCGTAATTAGAATTCGCGTTATTGATGGGTGTGAGAAATGGTGATTCTGATTAGGATTTGTAGCAATTATTCAACAACATGCGATTTGTCTGCGATGCTAAATCATAGAACGGATTTCCATAAGAAGAAAAGGGTGGGAGATAAATAGTACGCCCTTGTTTGTCAAGTGGTATGACCTCACAGATTCTTGGTAGGATAAACATCATCACGTTGGCAGGTATATTTCTCATGGCAGTGCTAGTCTTTGCGGTCCCCGGAGCTGTTCTTGTATATGCGGATCAGGGAGATTTGATCAACATTGGCCCACCGTTTACTGCCCAAAGCATGGCGACAATTCTTGTCGACGGGGTAGTGCATATTGTCTACCAATGCAATCCCTGCGATGCAGGATATGATGACGGCATTTACTACGCGACTGTGAATGCCGACGAATTTGGCCAACCTTCAGGTACTCTAAATGGTCCTCCACAGCTTCTTATTCCCGGCGGGACTAACTCGGCAATAGTCGGAGGTGGTAGCGGAGGCTTCTCTGTTGTGGCTGACGGCGAAACCGAATCTCTCTATGTACCGTGCCTTAACAATGAAGTAGGTTGCGGAGATGGATGGCCTACTGGAACCGATGCCCCGACTGAAACCACTTTCGCTAGCGGAGTAAAAGTATACACGGATGAAGATGGAAAAGTTAGGGACAGCCGCAACACCGTTTTATGTGAGGAGGATTGCAGCCTCAAAGATGCTTATGTCGTCACAAACTCCCTTTACGATACTATTCCTGGGACACAATGGATTAGTTATGCTGCAGATGGGGGGGTAAAACAAGTTGGTGCTACATACACTACAACTTTTAAACTTCCACCATTTTTCACCAACCCATCTATTGCGATTGAGCTTCACGCTGACAATGTGGCGACGGTACGTCTAAATGATGAAATAATAGGACAGCAGACACCAGACTCTAACTACCCTCCACACTACCAGAATCCTCCCGATAACTTTTCCGACGCAAATCCAGATAATTTCCGGGTCGGAATAAATGTTTTAGAATTTGAAGTCAAAAACTACTCTGGTCCTTCAGGGCTTGACTACAAAGCAACAGTCAGCTGGGATTATTGCGGAGAGACGTGTCCAGAGATAGAGTCGCTGGGTCCTGTGGTCCAGCTGGATAGCCCAACAGTAACTACGACAGATGATTGCAATGATGTCAGCACCCCAAGGATCGCAGTGTCTGGCAGCGAGCTTTACATCGTCCAAGAAGAGTGCACCGAAATCATCTTCTATGCTAGCCATAATGGCGGAGTGACGTTTGTCAGCCCAGATGGATTGAACCTGTCCAATAATGACGGTATCTCGGAGGACCCAAGGGTAGCTATTACCAGTTTCGGCACGGTTGTCGTTACGTGGCAGGATAACACCCCAGGCAATGAGGAGATATTCTATTCAAGGAGCACCGACCAGGGAGCGACGTGGAATGGAGGCTCTCCAGTTGGTTCCCCAATCAACCTTAGCGTCACCAGCACCAATTCTTATTACCATCAAATGAAAGCAGAAGGCGATAACGTCTATGTCGTATGGGTAGACCTCAAGACCGGAAATGGAGACATTTACTTTAGGGCAAGCACGAACGACGGCGTCTCATTCGGGACATCAAAGAAGCTGAGCAGTAACCCGCTTGGCTATGCAGCTGTGAGAGAACTAGATCTGGCTGCTCAGGGAACAAAGGTAGCAGTGGTATGGTCAGCCCAAGTTGGAAAGACTTCAGAGCCACGAGATGTATTCTTTAGGGAATCTATTAACGAAGGAGGCAAATGGGGGAATCTGCTGAATATCAGCAAGAATCCCTCGAATTCAACAGATCCGCAAACAGATTACACCGAGGATGGTGAAAGATATATGGCCTGGCTTGACAACGGTGGACCTGCAAGAGTGTTCCAACCGACCGGTACGTTTGCCGTGCTGGTAGTTGAAAGCGAGGATGGCAAGACTTTCACCGCACCGGTAAACCAGACTGACGATCTCGACAATCTAAAACTACTAGAAGATGCCACCTTGCTTGAGGTAGTTGGCGATGTTGCAACGTGGGATCCAACCAGCAGAAGAGGCTAGAGCTGTAGTATCCAAAATGCCGTCCAGGCCAGAAGCACAACCGGCTTGGATGGAACCATGTACAGGTCCAGTTAACCTAGCTGTAACTGCGCGGGTCGCTAGGACCACTCTCGTCTTCTTCAGGTGATGAGTGTAGATGATAACTCGCTTCTGTTGCTATTCTTGATTGAATGATCTGACTAATTTTTACCGTTATTTCATTTCCTGATCGACCCACATGTCCTTATGGATGAAGGTGTTTGATTTTGGGTCGAGCTGGCTTATCATGCCGTACCCGCTTTTGCCTCCACTTGGAAACTCGTAAAGGAAATAGATCGCTGTGTAAATGAAACGGTTATCGTTTTTTGCCTTTTCAAAAATGTCTGAATCAACAAAAACCCAGTAGCGCTTTTCCATCTGTGGAAGCAGGGGTCCTAGAGTAAACCTGTCAAACTGATCGCCGCCAGTCGTGACTATGCTACGGTCTGGCAATTCCGTCTTCGTCACTGCCATGCCAATCACATTGGCCGCGGGGATCTCTGCAAAGTTCTTTATTGTTACAGAATATTGATTCTTGCCATTGTTCGTGCGAAGAAAGTCGATTCCTCCTAATGGTCCTACCCAAGGCCTGAACCTCTGTTTTGCTTCAATCCTGCTCAGTGTTGCCACCTGTGCGTAGTCTCTTACAGTGCGATATAGAAGCACGACGATCGCACTCTCTACGATCAGGGTGGCAAGGGCAATCCAGAAACCAAATTCTCCACCTATCTCTGCCATCTTATAGCACACCCTTCCTGAGATGTTGTATTTATGATTTCATTCAGGAATGCAGACACTCTTTTCTTCTTTCTTTGAATAGAACCATCCCTACAATTAGATCTAGACCCTGAGTCGTCCAACCATCAAAGGAATGTCGTCTGGCATCTCTCAGCACAGCAAGAATGCTGGATCTTACACCCTTATTGACTGCTTTTCTTTATCCTGCTTTCGCGCCTTATCGCGGCCCTTCTCTGCGGCCTCTTTTGCACCATCATACGCCTTGGTTCCAACTTCTGTTCCTTTCTCTATGCCTTTCTTGCCAAGTTCCGCCCCTTTGTCTACGGCCTTTTCCGTAGTATCCTTGAGCTTCTTTAGAAAACCCATCTAGGGAGGATTCGTCTCATGCCAGATATAAAGTCTGATGGGGACTGAATTGCTGACACATCGTTTAGGTTTAGAAAAACTCCAGACCGCAGACTACTCTTACCAAGTTGCCAAATCATTACTGCTCTGCTTATATTATACCCCGCTTCATTTCTCAGCTGTGAAAATAGCGACCTTGAACGCCCGGTATATCGTATCCTCACAAGAAACAATCATGATCTCTGCTCTCATCATCACGGCATCGGTCGTCGGAGTGCTCCCTGTTACGCCGTTCTCAGCCTTGGCGCAGGAAGAGGCCATGATGGACAAATCAAGGCCGCACAATGTCATTTACGTCGGAAGGCTGTCTGGAGTCCAGTTCTCCGGCTTGCAAGCGCAGGAAGCTGGAATGACTGAGTCAGGCGCTAAACCAGATTGGATTCAATCCGGCCGCTGGATTGCCCGTGTGCACAGTTCAGGGGAGGACATGACTGTCGCATTTATGGCCACAATTGACATGCTAAGACCTGACGGCACGGCGATGCACCAGCATTCCATCAGACACTTCCAGCTATCAGAGTTCTCAGTGTCGGAGGATCATTCGACTGTCGTTCTGGAGGGAACAGCTATCGTTACAATGTCCAACGGTCCTGTCGCCGATGTTCCCCTGACCATGAAGGTCTATGATGAATCCCTGATGGAAGTCGTAATAGGTCCGGAAAAAGTCGATGGGCATTTTGGTACAATTCCGATCTACGGCACATTTACATTCGCCAGGACTACCTTTCTAGATACTGGCGAAACTGAATCCAAGCAATTCTCAAAACCAGAGCCACTGCCAGCGCAAGCGAAGGGTCCAGAGATACCCGCAAAGGGCTACCTGGTTGAAGAGCTCAAAGACAACCTGTACTGGGTCACCGATGGTACATACAACACCATGTTTCTGGTTGGAGATGAGGGAGTTGCCGCGGTAGATGCTCCACCTTCTCTTGGTCAAAAGTACCTACAGGCGATCGAGGAGGTAACGGACAAACCCGTAAAGTATGTCATCTATAGCCATTCACACCTCGATCATATTGGTGCGGCGACCATGTTTCCGAACGATGCAACATTCATAGCTCACGAAAACGTGGCTGCGGAGCTGCGGAGGGCCCATGACCTGGCAGGCAGCAGTACCTTCGCATCGCAGCTTCCGCCAGTACCTACGATTACGTTCACTGACAGCTACACTCTGGATCTCGGCAACAGTGAGATAATTGAAAACAGCCAGACGCTGCTGCTTGATTACCACGGCAACAACCACGAAGCAGGAAACATCTTCATCTATGCACCAGACCAGAAAGTGCTAATGCTTGTTGACGTCGTCTTCCCCGGCTGGGTTCCCTTCTTGGAGCTCGCACTGGCTAAGGACGTGGCGGGCTTCGTTGAAGCCCATGATATTGCTCTAGGGTATGATTTTGATACCTATGTAGGCGGCCACCTGACAAGGCTGGGAACGAGGGCGGATGTAGAGACGCAGCAAGAGTTCGTATCGGATCTCATGATGGCTGCCGGCAGGGCAAACGGGGCAGTAAGTTTCGCTGACGTAGCAAGGAAAGTTGGGCCGACAAATGATACATGGGCTTTCTTCAGGGGATATGTTGAAATGGTAAATGAAGAATGCACAAGAGAAATGTTGTCAAAGTGGGTTGGCAGGCTGGGCGGTGCGGAAGCTTTCATGGAAAGCCATTGCTGGACAATGACCGAGGCTGTGCGCGTGGATCCCTCAGCAGCCGCTTTGTCACAAGGACAGCAGTAAGCCAGGATCACTAACTACGCGAATCCGGAATACGGCGGCTTGTATGTAGCAGTTGGGGCTTGGAGCGTGGAGCCTGGAGCGCGGAGTGCGAAGCGTGGAGCGTGGGGCATGCAATTTTGCAATGCAGTGCAGTCCTAATGAATAAATCGATGAATGACGAATGAGCATCGTGGACATTCCAAAACTGCAGCACATTGGAATTGACAGGTGGAAACTGGAGCAAATCATTAACCTGTATGAGGGAGGTCATGCCCTCCAGGACATTGCTGACCAGGTGGATGTGGAAGGGCGTATAGTGGAGAAGGTAATCGAACTCGCAAAGAAGCAGAGATCAGAGCCTATCCCGCATTGATCTGCGAGGAGCCTCAAAGAAAGGTCGAGACTAGGAAACTGGCTTGCATACGAAATCTCAGTGAATTGCCTTCAGTCTTCTTATGCAGAAGCGCAGCAACACTTAACACCCGCTATGGGACATGACACCTCATGTCAGAAGACGTGCTAACCAAACTCAGAGTGCGCAAGGAGATCCTAGACAAAGAGTTGAAGGACAAGGTATCGAAAGAGTATCAGGACTTGATCAGCAAGGTAAGCGAAAACATCGAATCCATGAGAGTGGGAACCAAGGACTTCTATGCACGGAAGGCGCAAGAGGAGCTAGACAAGTGGGAACAGGCAGCAAAATCGGGCAATCCAATTTTGGCGGTCAGTCACAAAATGATGGCAGAAACCTATCTTACGCTTGCGGGAACTCTATAATCCATCATTCATTATTTACTAACCGTAAAGCCCTTCGGAAGCACACTGAAACAGAATGGTATTGCCGTACATCTCATAGCTTCCTGTAGATTTTACTACGATGGCCGAGATCGATAACAAGAATAACCATCTTACCCTTCTCAATACTTACTATTACGCGGTAATCACCAACTCTTATGGAGTAGAGGTTCACGCCGGTTAGCTTTTTTGCTATAACAAACGGATCTGTAGTTGCCTCGTCCAGTCTTTCAACTATTCTTTCTTGAGTCAGGCGGTCAAGTATTTGCAGCTTCTTGAAAGAAGACTCCGTCCATCTTATTTCAAAAGTCATCTGATGTTCAGTCTTTGCTTGACTTCCTTCATCGATAATGTCCTGCCGGCCTTGATGTCCTCGAGACTTTGTTCTATGTTCCTTATTGTTTCTTCGCTCAGTTCCCCCTCATCGGTTTTTATGGCTATTAGTCTCTCGACGACCTTGTTATAAGACTCGCCGGGATGCAGCTTGAGTTCCTTTAGTTTGTCCCTGACCTTCTTGTCAAGCTGTATGGTGGTGCCCATATACGCTAGCTATAGGCTGCTATAGCTATTTATATGTCACTATATGCGGCACTGCTAATCTCATGGTGGATATCGTGTAGTTGAGAATGCGACAGTGGTGATTCTTCGTCGGATTTCGGAGGGTGTTACATTCGTCGGATGAAGTGTTGCATTTGGCGGATGGAGCGTGATATTCACACGGTTCATTCTTGGGTTGATTTTCCCTTCCCTCTCCAAGTGTTCAGTTAGGTTGATGATTGGTCGATTAGCGCCACTTAATCAGGGTGTAGAGTTCTGTTCGACGCTGGTGAAAATTCGGGTGAAAAGCGACTCCTGTTGAATTAGGGGCATGGAGTGGTGAATTAAGGTGATAGAACATCATCGTATATGATAAAGTCTTTCTTAAGCACAACACCCCCAAGCTCAACTTCTAATATGTAGTGCCCAGACTCGCCAATCAGGACAGGAGAGTATGGGTACATGATGTCCCTCAATGTCCAAGTTATATCAATATCTACAGGATCAGAGGCTTTGTAGAAATCACCACTAATAACAGAATATTCGTTACCCGATGCATGTTATAGGCTATGCATCTGAACGTCAGCTCGCGATTCTGTGTCCTGACCAGCCTTGACGTCAGGTGCTCACCAAACAGCCGCTTTATGACAGACATGATAGTCTCGTCTTTGTTCCGCTGGTTATACAGCACTCTTGAATAGCCGCGTTTCAGCTGTTTTCGGTACCTGCCATGAGTTCGCCATATTGGTACATCTTGATACCGTGGTGGTATGATACTGAAGGCATGAAGTTGTTCCCGTACAAGTACGTGGTTGTCCTCGCTGTCATAGCCCTTGTCAGCCACCACTATTGACAGTGGCATAATGGCAGACGCCCTTTCTACCAACGGTTTGAAATCGACATTATCATGCCTAGCGGGAGCGCGTCTGACCTTGATGGTACAGATGACCTGCTGCAGCATATCACCTCCAATAGATAATTTGACGTATTTCCTTCTCAATTCTGCTCTTTCGGTGTAGTACCTGGAAGCATGGGTTGGGGTAAACCCGGACGCATCAGTACCCAGGAATATCTGCTTGACATCGGTAAGCATAATGAAAGAGGCGATTATCCTTTCCAGCACTGTGCCGGTTATTCTATCGGTGAATTTCTGCAATGTAGAGAAATGCGGTATTTTTGATAGTTGCAGGAACATCCTCAGGTAGTGAGCTTCCATCAGCCATTCTGCAAACATACGGTAACTCTTGCCCTCGTACTGTCTGATTGCCAAAAGGACGACGTGCTGCCATACCGTGAATATGTGGTTGCTCTTCCTATGGAAGAATAGTGGTATTCTGGAATGCTTGAGGATGCGTAACATGGTCTTGGCCATCCTGACATACCTTGACTCTCTCATTGGCAGCATGGAATGGCGGTATCACAAAGCTTGTTCTAATGAGATATGTCGACCAGACGGTGAAAAATGGTTGGTTTCTACAAAGCCAGGATCAGACAAACACTCGTATATCACCTCAAAATGGGGAATATCATAAGCCACCTCTCCTGAGTCTGCATTCAGTATTTTAGCGGTTGGGTCATCACAAAGAGCACCGCGTCCTTTAGCGGTTACTGTAAAATTTAGAGGTTCGTTGAGGGCGTGCTGATCCTTCAAATCTGCAAGGGAAACACTGATACCGCTTTTTGTTGTTCCAGTAACAATGTCGCGAAAAGGAGCAGAATAGAAAGAGAATAGCAAAACAAAGGCAATGCCAATAACCAAGCCTGCAATTACAGGTATCCCAATTCCATTGCCCAATAAGCGCCGACAGAGCAAGGAGCTTTTTGAATCTTGTGCACAGCTTATCCATTGATCATTTTTATCCAGCAGCTATCCTTGCCATTCGATAACCAGCTAAACCTATTGACCCTGAGCATGCCGTTTATTTCCTTCCATTCTCGCCTTTCAAGCTATGCCTTCTGTTTGAAAAGATGACAGTCATTAACGAAAAAGACTGCATCAAGTTCAAGCAAAAGAGCTGGATTGAGAGGCAGGAATGGCGAGAGATCAATGATATTCTCAGGGTCAACGGCTTTGCGTGGCTGCCAAACGGGAAGGATAGCTGCTGGATCAAGATGATTTGATACTATTAATTTAGCTCGAACGCCATGCGGAATAGGTGTGGAACTAGCAGACATAATATTTCTTGTAATCGGATTTTTCTCAGAAGTAGTGGGTACTATGGCTGGATTTGGCTCGTCTACCATCTATCTGCCATTAGCATCATACTTTGTCGATTTCAAGACTGCACTCGTCTTGGTAGCCATATTCCATCTCTTTGGTAATATCGGCAGAATCACATTTTTCAGGCATGGACTGGAGAAGAGAGTTTTGCTATTGTTTGGCGTGCCCAGCTTTCTTCTCAGCCTGCTTGGTGCTACATTGGTTGGCGATCTATCGCAAACACTTCTCAAGTTAATGTTGGGGATATTTCTCATTGCTTTTTCTCTTACGTTCCTTGTCAGGCCCAAACTCGCTTTTCCCGCAAATTCAAAAACATTGCTTCTAGGCGGCGGGATTTCGGGATTTATCGTTGGCTTGATAGGAACGGGCGGCGCTTTACGGGCAACATTTCTTACGGGATTGAAGCTTGACAAGGAAAAATACATCGCCACAGCCGCCGTAATTGCTCTTGGCACTGATGCAACCAGAATCCCTTCTTATGTGGCAAGTGGATTTCTAACAGAGCAGTATTATTACTTCATCCCAATTCTGTTTGGTATCGCATTGGGAGGTTCATTCGTTGGTCGCAAAATAGTAAATAGAATAAACCAAGGGAAATTCAAAAAGATTGTATTGATAGCCATTATACTTGCTAGTATCAAGTTCATAGTAGACGGCATAGCAGGGTTTGGAACGTAAAACTTGCTATCTTCCTAAATTAACACCTTATCCATCTAAGAGCCTATCCCAAAAATAAGACGCCAACAGCACCGAGCAACCTATAGGACCCTTGTCATTTCGTGATAGCACGCACCATCCTTAAATGATTGTAAAGCCTTTATTTATCAAATGCAACTTTTGGACCCTCGTACCTCGAGGCAGGTTAAACCTTCTTCTACCAGCTTTATTCCCGCAGAGTGGAAGATTTTGCTAGTGGCTCCGAGATCAGATTCAGAGACTCCAAACTTCATTAGCAAGATCGACAAACAAGGCAAGCACAAATGGCTTAACGCCTACACTCCTGCCATGGGCATAAGATTCATTGCAGAGAATTTTAACGGAATAGAAGTACTAGAGTATCCCACAATTCAAGAATTTGAGAAAGTATTAGAAAATGGCTTTGATGTCGTAGGTATCAGTTTTCTTACTTCTCAAACAGAACAGGCAAGAATCATGTCACAAATTGCGCGTACTCACGGAGTAAAAGAAGTTTGGGGAGGCGGCTGGGGTATAGATACACCGGGTGCCAGAGACTACTTTGACAGGTCCTTTAGCGGCTATGGAGAACGGCTCCTCCTTCCAGTAATTGGAAACAGACTGAAAGGCAAAATGCGTCATCCTGTTCTCCTCGGGGAAGCTCATTTCTTCAAGTTCAAAGCCAAAGTTGGATACCTTTATTCTATACGCGGTTGCAAGTACAAATGCGAATACTGTCCAACGCCTGCTGTCATACCAGAACTTTTGACTATGGAGCTAAATGAGATAGAACGAGTACTCGATATTTACGCTAAGGAAAGAGTGCATGCAGTAGTAATCTACGACGAAACGTTTCTTCAAAATCCATCGCATTCCTGGAAGGTAATAGAAATGTTAAACGAACGGGGACTGATGTGGTTTTGCCTTACCAGTTCCGAAGAACTTGACGGTAACGTTTCGAAGTTGCGTGACAAAGGGTTCTTGGGATGTTTGATGGGCATGGAGTCTTTGCGCGACAAGACATTGATAGATTATCGAAGAGGCAGACTTACGAGTACGAATATGAGGGTGATTAAAGAAATGAAAGATAACAGCTGCTTTGTACTTGGCACCTATATGTTTTGTCACGAATTGGATACGAAGGAATCCATGCGTTCAGACATCGAGAAACTAGCAAGATTGGAGATTCCAGCTGTATTGCCTGTCATTTTCACCCCCTTTGCGCCTACGCCGCTCTTCCAGAAATATGAGGAACGGATTATCGATTGGAACTGGAACCACTGGGATGACGGTCATCTGGTGTGGAAGCACCCGGATGTTACTCCTGAAGAGGCCAGGCAGATGCTGTTTGAGTGTGATTCGATGTGTAATACATTCTCATGTAACGTTGGTTTTGCCATGAAAGAAGCTGTGCGCAACGTCATTCCGTTCGTAATCAAGAAAATGGTCAATAGAAGGTTTCATCCGATGGCGGTACATTAATCAGCCAGAAGCCAAATTCGACGCCGTCAGAATTTGGCAGTTATGACCGTCAAATATCAATTATTCCCATATAAGAAATGGCATCCATCGCTGACCTACCTTACAATATCACCATAGGGGTATTTTTTGGATGGGCTCAGATAAAGATTCTCGGCTCGCTCATTCTCCTTTCGGAATTATGTTAAAGGTCTCGACGAACTTAGTGTTTTTATCGTTGTCCATATGCTTGCCTTAGACTCTGTATGTCAATCTTGACCATCTGGAGCAGCGCTTTCATGACTCTTTTCGTTTTCTCGCCGTCGTTGTCTTGCATCATCTCGCCCAAGACAGTGGGAACGATTTGCCATGACACGCCGTACTTGTCTCTCAGCCAGCCACACTGTTCTGTTGCTCCCCCTTCGGAGAGCTTCTCACACAGTTCGTCTATTTCTTCCTGCGTCTCGCAGTTCACGAGGAATGATATGGCTGGCGAGAAAGTGAATTGCGGGCCGCCGTTTAACGCTATGAATTCTTGCCCGCCGAGCTGGAATGTAACGATCATTACCGTTCCTTTTGCTCTCCCGGTGGCCTCTGCCCCTTCTTCTCCATAGCGGGTAATGCTTCCGATCTTGGAATTTTTGAAAATCGATACATAAAAGTTCGCAGCTTCTTCAGCTTTGTCATCAAACCACAGGAACGGGTTGATTTTTTGCATGATATTCAATAGGCTAGAATCATTTAAATTTGTAGGCACATGGCCGCCCTTGTGTACAGGGGCCATTTGACCTATGACCGGCTTAGAAAGGTGTGGGTAACCACAAACAAGGGGTACGGGTTCCTAAAGTCTTGATCAGCGCACTGCAAGGACAGGGCACGAGGGTCTGCAAGGAAAGACACAGGCAGAAATAGCGGGCGTCGAGATTGAAGGACAATACAAGTGGAAAACTCCGATACAAAACGCGGCAAGGCAACTAGGCAACTAAAGCCTAACGCCCGAACCGTACCAATTCCCGTGTGGCGCCTCTTGAAAAACTATAATCACATCTTTCTTGTCTATTTTCAATATCTTCACCATATCTTCTGTGATCGCTTCTGCCAATCTGTCTTTTTCAGCTTGACTTTTCCCGCTGTACATGGCCACGGTCACTATAGGCATGATGATGATTAGCGGGATAGAAAGATAAGCATTTTGCGAAATTGAATAGGAAAATGGTGCGAAGTGCGGATTGCGACCAGTTTCATGCCCTTGACAAAAGCCTTCAAGCGGATCTTCTTCGATAAGCTGACTTTGAATCTACGCTTTTCTTTGTAGAGCTCTTTCCTCTTTTTTTCACTTTTGCCATAACCTCTCAAACTCTTTTTCCCTAGGTTTCATAGTAGACATAAAACAAGATTCTTCGATGAATCTGATGATTATCCCTCTCACGACCTAACATAGCGACAGCATAAAACGATGGGGAAAGAGCAGGATTATTTTTTGACATAACATCAAGAAAAACACCAGCAGCAATCAAACTGCTGGTTCTTGACAAGATTAGGCAGAGGAAACCGGGCTACTCAGCTTGTCTTGCACGTCTTTTGGCAGAGCCTCGAACCGTGATTTTGCTAGTGTCACAATCTGGCTTTCTTCGATCTTGGCTGCGCGCAGTAGAGTTGTTCTTGCGTCTGCATTAGCATCGTTGTATTTTGTTGTTGTTTGTGGTTGTGACATGTATATTGAATATGCTTGCATTGCACTTAATACTTCCTCCAACAAATAATAGCCTGCATACTAATGTAGTGGACCGGCCCAAATCCAAACACAAGGAAGCGGTTGTCTTTTTTACTCCTTGTCTATAAAAATAGGCATCCCCTCGTTGAGCACAAAAATCCGCTCCTTGTCGTAAACTAAACTGTCAACTTCCACGTGGTAGGAAGATGTGACTTTGAAGGGGAAGAAGAATCACTACGGGATAAAGCTTCTGAGGGGATACGGCGTATCTATCAACCTCAAAGACAACCGTATATGTCTGAAGGATGGCCGTGACCCTTTCACCCGCGAACAAGCTACTGAAGAATGGTTTGTGACTCAAATCCCGTATGAGAGGATTGTAATATCAGGCAGGCGTTACCTCTCAACTGATGCTATCAAGCCACTGACTGATCTTGCGAGGTACGAGGCAGTAGAGTTTGTCTATAACCAACCGCGTTATCTTCAGGCGGTATGTGTCAGGATAGCTCTTGAGAGCTTTTTGACTCCCTCATAGTGTTTGAGGCTTTGCTGCTTTTAGTACTTGCGTTTCGCGGGTCTGTGATATATTGGCGGGTGTTGCTCCTTGTATGCGTCTGCCATTATTTCTTTAGTATATGAACCCAGATTGGCTGTGTTTTTTTGTTCATTCTTTTTTCGGTTAGACACGTCTTTTAGTATGCGTATCAGTTATTAAAGCTCAAGCATTTGTGCTATCGGTTCTGCAGAAATTTAATAAACGACTGTTATAGATCAGTTCTACTCTTGGCTAATCCCAGCATCACATTCTATGGCGGAGTGCATGAGACGGAGGGAAAAAGTTTAACCTTTCTTGAGTATATCCTGCTTTGTGATTATTCCAGCAATTTTGTCAGCAATTCAAACTGATGAAATACGAAAAAGATGCGAAGTGCGGGATTTGAACCCGCGATCCCGAGCTTGGGAAGCTCGTACCTTAACCGGGCTGGGCTAACTTCGCATGAATTGAAATTTTTGAACTGAAGATAAAA
>Ga0209431_10001000_pt1 | contig 23590 bp, 21 predicted proteins | sample RifCSP13_3_FD_184021 | JGI IMG/M metagenome (GOLD analysis project Ga0209431, IMG submission 184021) | Soil microbial communities from Rifle, Colorado - Rifle CSP2_sed 13_3 (SPAdes) (version 2) | ecosystem: Environmental > Terrestrial > Deep subsurface > Rock core/Sediment | place: Rifle...
AGTAGTCAGTTGTTAGTTGTTAGTGGTTAGTTGTTAGTAGTTTGTTGTTAGTTGATCTTGGAACCACTAACCACTAACTACGAACCACTAACCACTAACCACTAACCACTAACCACTAACCACTAAACCACTAACTACTAACCACTAACCACTAACCACTAACCACTAACCACTAACCACTAACTACGAACCACGAACCACTAACTACGAACCACTAACCACTAACCACTAACCACTAACCACTAACCACTAACTACGAACCACTAACCACTAACCACTAACCACTAACCACTAACCACTAACCACTAACCACTAACCACTAACCAGTAACCACTAACCACTAACTACGAACCACGAACCACTAACCATTAACCACTAACACTAACCACTAACCACTAACCAATAACCACTAACCACTAACCACTAACTATGAACCACTAACCACTAACCACCAACCACTAACCACTAACCACTATATGAACGTCGCGATTATTGCCGCCGCTGGTCAGGGGGCGCGATTCGGTGGCAACCGGCCCAAACAATTCCTGGAACTCTCCGGCACTCCCATCCTCTTTCATACGCTGCGTCAGTTTGAGCAGTGTGACGAGATCCACGAAATAATTGTTGTATTACCTGCGGAAGACACTGCCGGTTTTCTCGCAATGGCAGACAAATACGGCTTGCTGAAGCTCGGAAGAGTTGTGGTGGGCGGGGCCACTCGGGCAGAATCTGTTTTACGGGGACTTCAGAGTGTGCGGCCCACTACCGTTGATGTCGTAGCGATCCATGATGGGGTACGCCCGTTTGTGACTGTGGACGAGATTTCTCGAACCGTCTCTGCAGCCAAAGAACACGGTGCGGCAGTACTGGTTGGAAGAGTTAGGGATACAATAAAGGAGATGGATGGGCCTTTGATCGTCCGGACGCTTGACCGAGCCCGTCTCCGTCGGGCCCTGACGCCGCAGTGCTTTCGATTCGAACTTCTTCGCCGCGCTTACGAGAATGTTGACATCACTGATCCAACCGTGACGGATGAGAGCGTACTTATGGAGCGGCTCGGTGCTACGGTAGTCGCCATCGAAGGCAGCAGTCGAAACATCAAGATCACCAGTTATGAGGACCTCGCTATTGGCGAAGCATTGCTCAAGATGGATCGTGGTTAGTGGTTAGTTGATAGTTGTTAGTTGTCAACCACCAACAACTAACCACCAACCACTGACAAAGATCTGAGACCAAAGATCCAAAAACCCTTTATGCCGTTTCGCATTGGCATTGGAAATGACACTCACCGGCTTGTTGAAGGTCGACCGCTCATTCTCGGTGGTGTTCACATCCCTTCAAGGGTGGGAGCTGAGGGCCATTCCGACGCTGATGCTCTTTGCCACGCCATCGCAGATGCCATTCTGGGCGCACTTTGTGAGGGGGACCTCGGAGTCCATTTTCCGGACAGCGATCCGCAGTGGCAGAACGCCAACAGTCTGCAATTGCTCTCCAGAGTGATGTGGCTCACCCGTGAACGCGGTCTCCACATCGGTAACCTTGATGCGACCATTGCGCTCGAATCACCACGTTTGCGACCTTACATTAAGCCCATGAGAGAGAAAATTGCTGAGGTGCTGGACGTCGATGTGGAATGTGTTAGTGTCAAAGCAAAAAGTGGCGAGGGACTAGATGCAGTGGGCCAGGGATTGGCAGTAAGTGTCCAAGCCGTAGTGCTGTTGACGGCAGAGAAGGGGAGTGAGTGAGACCGCAGGACATTATCCGGAAAAAGCGCGACGGCGAAGAACTCTCTCGAGATGAGATTGCGTTCTTTGTAGAAGGCGTGACCAACGGCGCCGTTGCAGATTATCAAATCAGCGCGTGGTTGATGGCGGTATTCCTCAAAGGGATGACCGATGCCGAACAACTCGCATTGACTGAGGCGATGCTGCAATCCGGTAACATTCTCGATTTCTCAGGGATTCCTAAACCCAAGGCGGATAAGCATTCGACCGGCGGCGTGGGCGATAAGGCCTCGTTGCTGATCGCTCCGCTCGTAGCGGCTTGCGGTGCTTGTGTACCGATGATTTCAGGTCGCGGACTCGGGCACACCGGCGGTACGCTCGACAAGCTGGAGTCGATTCCGGGCTACCGCGTCAATCTTTCGACCAGCGAGTTTCGTAGGGTTTTGGATAGCGTGGGCTTCGCGATGGTCGGGCAAACCGCAGAACTCGCGCCAGCTGATAAGAAGCTGTATGCACTACGAGACGCAACGGCCACAGTTGAGGCCATTCCTTTAATTGTCGGATCCATAATTTCCAAGAAGGGTGCTGCTGGATTGGACGCGTTGGTGATCGACGTAAAAGTCGGCTCAGGTGCCTTTATGCGCGAGCCTGAAAGAGCTCGAGCCCTCGGTCACGCGCTCGTAAGCACCGGCAACTCATGCGGGATTCGCACGCGAGCCTTACTCACCGACATGAACCAGCCTCTCGGCGTAGCCGTGGGTAACTCGCTGGAAGTTAAAGAGTGTATTGAGATCTTGCGCGGCGAAACACCCACGGGGGCCGAGCCGGTTCTGGAGTTGTCACTGGAGCTTTCCGCGCAGATGCTGATGTTGGCAAGACTCGCAGAGACACTGTCAGCCGCACGGACCACCTTAGCTAAGGCACTTTCATCTGGAGCTGCGTTGGAGTGTTTTCGGGAGAACGTTCGATTACAGGGTGGCGACCCCAAAGTTTGCGACGATCCCGCCAATGTCCTTCCTTTGGTAGGTGAATCGTTTAAGGTAGAATCCCCCGGCTCCGGTTTTATCCAGAGGATTAACACGACCGAAGTGGGGCATGCTGTAGCGGCCATCGGCGGTGGACGGATCCGCATCGAAGACCCGATTGACCCAACGGTGGGCTTTATGGCGGACCGCAAGATTGGCGATCGAGTTAAGTCTCGTGAGCCAATAGGTCGTGTTTTCTGTCGTGATGAAACTCGAGCTCGAGAAGCAATCCAGCGTATTCAAGCAGCATATCTTGTAAGCGAAAGCCCGCCTTCTGATCTGCCGCAACTGGTGAAGGAAGTAATAAACGAATGAGAGGTCTTGTAGCGTTAGGATTACTTGCGGTGTGCTTTCTGGCACTCACCGTCTCAGCTTGCAATGTGCCTAGCTACGGCGCAGACGACAAATCAAAGATACATGTCGGCATTGTCTTTGATATTGGCGGCAAAGATGATCGTTCATTCAATGCCGCCGCCTGGGCAGGGGTGAAATGTGCAGAGACAGGTCAGTGGCCCGATGGGACGAGCTGCGGCAAGCCGGCAATGGACATCGTGTTGCGCGACATTGAACCGGGCAATCCAACCTCCATCGAGCCTGCGATGCGAGCTTTTGCAGAGCGCGGCTACGATCTGATCATCGGAGTTGGCTTCGCACAGCAGCCCATCATTGAAACCGTTGCCCGTGAATACCCTCAAATTAACTTTGCCATTGTCGATGGCTTTAGTCAGCTACCGAACGTAGCATCACTGATATTTACTGAACACGAAGGCTCTTATCTGGTGGGAATGCTGGCCGCGCGAGCATCGAAGACAGGAACTATTGGCTTCATCGGCGGTATGGACATCGGTTTGATCCATCGTTTCGCTAAGGGTTACGAGGAGGGCGCACGGGCGGTCTACCCAAACATTCGCGTCGTTGAGAACTACGTGGGTGTTACTGATGCGGCTTGGAACAATCCGGGCAAAGGGAAGGAGATTGCCCTGGCCCAAATTGGTAAAGGGGCCGACGTTCTGTTTACTGCAGCTGGCAACTCGGGACTCGGTGCGTTCGATGCTGTTGAGCAGCAGGGGAAGAAAGATGGGCGCGCAACGCATTTAGTAATCGGAGTAGATTCCAATCAGAACATGGTGAAGCCCGGGTTTGTTTTGACTAGCATGGTGAAACGAGTCGACAACGCCTGTTATTCAATTGTCGAAGACGTGGTGAATCGGAGATTCCAGGCTGGCCCACACGTTTACGGTCTCGACAAGGATGGTGTTGGTTATTCGATGGATGAGTTCAACAGGGATCTCATCACTCCCGAAATGATTCAGCAGGTAGAAGAGGCCAAGAAGAAGATCATCGCAGGTGAGATTACGGTGACGGATGCAATGAAATGAGCAGAGATTGTTCGTTGTCAGTGGTTTGTTGTTCGTTGCTTGTTGTCACGTGTTACTAATATAAGGCTACGCGTTGCTCGTTGATCTCACCTCAAAAGTAAGAGTGGTGGCAAAAACAAACTTCGAAAACTTAAGAGTTTATCGGCTTTCAGAAAAAATAGCGGATCATGTCTGGCGTGTAGTGTTGGGGTGGGACCCTTTTGCAAGGTACACGATTGGAAAGCAGTTGGTCCGTTCGGCTGACAGTGTTGGGGCGAACATTTCGGAAGGGGTCGGCCGCGGTGCGTTTCTGGATAACCGACGCTTCGTTAAGATGGCAAGAGGTTCGCTATATGAAACAAAGCATTGGCTGCGGCGCGCATATAAGCGAGGCCTGCTAACTAAGCATCAGATCCAAGCTCTCAAGCCGCTTCTTGATGAGCTCGGCCCGACCCTTAACGCTTACCTGAAGTCGATTGGAGTTGACGACAAATCTATTACTCGACGCAGTTCTCGAGTAGCGAATCATTAACGAAAACAACCAACAACGAACCACGAACAGTTTTTCCATCAGTTGATGCTTGAACTGCGCGCGATTACCAAACGCTTTGCGAACGTCCTGGCGAACGACCATGTCAATATCAAGGTCGAGACCGGGACGATCCATGCGATTGTCGGGGAAAACGGCGCTGGCAAATCCACCGCGATGCGAATCGCCTACGGATTCTATCGCGCTGACAGCGGCGAGATCCTGATAGATGGCCAGGTGCGAGAAATCTTATCTCCTCACGACGCAATAGCTCATGGAATCGGTATGGTCCATCAGCACTTCATGTTGGTGGATACGATGACCGTCGCCGAAAACATAGTGTTGGGCGCTGAACCGGGTTCAGCAGTGGCGCTTGACCTCAATGCAGCGAGTGACCAAATCCGCCAACTCTCCGAAGAGTTTAAGCTCGCAGTTAATCCAGACGCTCTCATAGAAGATCTTTCAGTCGGTCAACAACAAAGGGTGGAGCTGCTAAAGGCGCTTTACCGACAGGCAAGGATCCTGATTCTGGACGAACCAACTGCGGTCCTGACGCCTCAAGAGGTTGAAGAGTTTTTTGGCATTTTGCGGCGAATGCGAGAACAGGGGAAGACGGTCGTAATTATCACGCACAAGCTGGCTGAAGTGCTCGCGATTTCGGACGACGTTACGGTGATGCGTGACGGGCAGGTCGTAGGGAGGTTGAAGACAAAAGAGACGAGCGCGGCTGAGTTGGCCCGTTTAATGGTTGGGCGCGAAGTGTTGCTCCGAGTTGAAAAACCTGAACCCGATGTTGGTCAATGCCAGTTATCCGTAAACGGGCTGTCGGTACGTGGTAGTGATGGTAGTAACCGCGTCGACAACGTCACCTTTGAAGTTTGTCGTGGCGAGATCGTTGGCATAGCCGGGGTTGAAGGGAACGGCCAAACCGAGTTGATTGAAGCCATAGCCGGCTTGACGAATTCGGAGCGGGTGTCGGGTGAGGTCCTTTTTGAAGGCAGGAATATCAGCAATCTGAGGGCGCGAGACCGACGTGAGCTGGGGATTGGACATGTCCCGGAGGACCGACATCGGCGTGGGCTTTTGCTTGAGTTTAGCCTTTCAGAGAATTCGATTCTTGGCGTGCACTACCGCAGGCCTGCAGTCTCGTTCGCGGGAATATTTCTCGATGACGAGGCAATTCAGAGGCGGGCCAATGAGATAATTCGAAATTTTGATGTGCGTCCCGCGAATGCCGACCTGCCGGCCGGCTCACTCTCCGGTGGTAACCAACAGAAGCTGATCATTGGGCGCGAGTTCGAACTGCAACCCAAACTATTGCTGGTCTCCCAACCAACACGCGGCGTGGACATTGGCGCGATCGAGTTCATTCACCGGAAATTGGTGGCATTACGCGATGCTGGTTGCGCAGTGTTGCTTGTTTCAGCTGAACTCGAAGAGGTCACATCGCTGTCCGACCGCCTGTTGATAATCCATAAAGGTCGGATTGTCGGTGAAGTGGATCCTAAGGTAGCGACCATCGAAGAGATTGGATTGCTGATGACTCGCGGGCACTGAACCCTCGGTTTTTGCCCTTCGGGCTTCGGTCTTGGCCTTAGACGTTCAGAAGACCAAAGACTAAGCCCGAAGCCCAAAAGCCCAAGGGCTAAAGATCTAAAGACTGAACGGTCTTAGTCAATGACCCTCTTTCGCGAACTCTTCTTCCCACTGCTGGCTGTCGTCGCAGCCTTTGTCGTTGCTGCTCTCCTGATCTTGGCCATCGGTGACAATCCACTCGTTGCTTATGGCCTCCTTTTTGGCTCTGCTTTTTCCTGGCCCGATGGCATCGGATACACTCTGTTCTATGCAACTCCACTGATCTTCACTGGCCTGGCTGTGTTGGTAGCCTTCAGGTGTGGCCTATTGAATATTGGCGCTGAAGGTCAGCTCTACATTGCCGCATTCGCCACTGCCTGGGTGGGTATCCGATTCGCCGAACAATCAGCGTGGCTACTGCTCCCGCTCGCGTTCATGGCCGCGATCGTTGCAGGTGGCATTTGGGGTGGAATACCCGGAGTACTGAAAGCGCGTTTCGGCTCGCATGAAGTTATCAACACTATTATGTTGAACTTTATTGCGGTGGCGCTGGCGAGCTACTTCACTCAATACCACTATAAAGTGCCCGGTGACCCGATTATGCAGACGTCGGAGATTGGTGCTGGCGCCCACATTGCTCGCCTTGGCAAGTTTATTCCGGGGCTGCCGGAAAGAATTCCGGTGAACCTTGCATTCATTCTGGCATTGCTGGCATGCATTCTTGTGTACCTCTTCCTCTGGCGCACGAAATGGGGATATGAACTCCGCGCCACCGGGACGAACCCCACAGCGGCGGAATACGGTGGAATCTCCGTACGCAAACAGATCGTGATAGCGATGACGATCTCAGGCGCTCTGGCAGGCATGGTGGGAATCAACGAAGTGCTTGGATATCGGTACCGATATTACGATGGCTTCTCAGATAATTATGGTTTCACCGGTATCGCCGTGGCTTTGCTGGGGCGCAACCATCCCATCGGAGTAATCTTTGCTGCCTTACTTTTCGCGATTCTACAGCGCGGCGGGATTCACGTTGATGGCTTCTCACAGAATGTGACGAAAGACATTGTGCAGGTGCTGCAGGGCACGATCATTCTATTTGTGGCTTGTGAGTCATTCTTCAGTGGTCAATTCAGTCGGTTCGGCTTGTTACGGCGTTCAAAGGTCTAAATCATGAGAGATATCTTCACCATCGCACTTATCTGGTCGACCATTCGACTGGCGACCCCGCTCATCTTGGCTGCGTTGGGTGGTATGTTCTCGGAACGCTCTGGGGTAATCAACATTGCGCTTGAAGGCATGATGCTGGCGGGAGCGTTCACTGCTGCAGCAGTCACGCACGCAGTAGCGAATCCTTATGTCGGCTTGGCAGCAGGTATGACGGCGGGCCTGTTGATTGCGCTGGTCCACGCGGTTGCCTGCATTCGCTATCGCGCTGATCAGGTGGTGACCGGCACTGCTATTAACATTCTGATGATTGGTATGCCCGCTTTTCTGAGTGGCGCGTTCTTTCTATCATCAGGTTCTACACCGCAGCTACCAAAGGAACAACTCATACCCAGCTTGCCGATCATAGCGGCCTTTCTTCTGGTCCCAATCGCCTGGTATGTACTGTACAAGACACCGTTTGGTCTAAGGCTGAGGTCCGTGGGTGAGAATCCGGAAGCCGCTGATGCTGCGGGCGTTCGTGTGTGGCGCATGCGCTATGCCGGTGTGTTGCTCTCTGGTGTGCTTGCCGGAATGGGCGGAGCTTATCTGTCAATTGGACAGTCATCATTATTTACTCGCAACATGACTTCTGGCAGGGGCTTCATTGCGCTAGCGGCGTTGATATTTGGTAAGTGGCGTCCGGTGCAAACCATGCTCGCCTGCCTCTTGTTTGGTTTCACTGAAGCTGTTTCGATTCAAATGCAAGGGGTGGTTAAGCTGCCATCTGGAGACGACATTCCTGTGCAGTTTATCCATATGGTGCCGTATCTTTTGACGATCATTGTGCTGGCGGGATTCATCGGCGCATCGCGACCGCCCCGCGCTTTGGGTATTCCATACCAGAAGGAACGTTGATCGTCTCCTGTGCGGGGCGAACTCAAAGACACCCTCACCCATGCGCGACTGTAATGCCAAATTCGAATAAACTAACCGGTATGCAAGAAGCATCAGCGGTCACCGATCTGTTTGCGCATGCGGAACATGCAGCACGTACAATTCGCGCACGAGGGGTTACCGAAACTACTCGTATCGCAATTGTGCTGGGAAGTGGTTTGGGAGGCTTTGCTGATGATTTTGCAGAAAGCTCTGCCATCTCTTACGAGGAGATACCGGGGTTTGTGCCTTCTACTGCGGAGGGTCATGTCGGACGTTTGGTGTTCGGAAAGGTTGATGGCGTCAACGTGTTGGCGATGCAGGGCCGGGTACATTTCTATGAAGGCTACTCGCTTGAGCAAGTCACTTTTCCCGTTCGGGTCTTCAAGATACTTGGCATCAAGACGCTGGTGTTGACGAACGCCGCTGGTGGTATTGACGTTGAACTTAGCCAGGGCGCCTTAATGGTCATCAGTGACCATCTGAATTTTATGGGCGTGAATCCGTTGAGAGGCCCGAACGATGAGCGATTTGGCGTGCGGTTTCCGGATATGTCAGAGGTCTATTCGCGCCGCTTGCAGGAGATCGTGGTGGAAGCGGCTCGCGCGATGGGGACAGAGGTGCGACGTGGGATTTATGCTGGGCTCGCTGGGCCAAGTTATGAGACGCCCGCGGAAATTCATATGCTGCGCACGTTCGGAGCCGACGCGGTGGGGATGAGTACGGTTCCCGAAGCAATTGTCGCGCGACATATGGGATTGGAAGTGCTCGGGATTTCCTGCATCACCAATATGGCAGCAGGTATCAGCGATGAACCAATCAATCACGATGAGGTAATGGAAACCGGCAGACGCGTTCGTGCGACTTTTACTGAACTCTTGCGTAGAGTGATTGCCAGGCTGCCAAACTAACCCAAAGGATCTTTCCTTGAGCATGATCATTGGCATCAGTGGTGGCACCGGTTCAGGGAAAACCACCGTAGCGAACCGAATACTGGAAGCTGTCAGCGCCACAGAAGTTGTTTTTATCCAGCAGGATTCCTACTACCGCAACATTAAGGATCTGCCGCTTGACTACCGCAACGTCGCAAACTTTGATCATCCTGATGCGTTAGACAACGACCTGTTGGTTCACCACATACGCAAGCTTAAAGCCGGTGAGCCGATTGAGTTGCCAATCTATGATTTCAAATCCAATACGAGGTTGAATGAGACGCGCCGAGTCGAGCCAAAACCAATAGTGATTGTTGAGGGAATCCTGATTTTTGCGGATGGACGACTTTTGGAACAGATGGACATCAAGGTCTTCGTGGATACACCTGACGATATTCGTTTCATTCGCCGCTTGCGACGTGACGTTGCGGAACGCGCTCGAACGGTGGAGTCCGTCATCGAGCAGTACATTGCAACGGTGCGACCCATGCATATGCAATTCGTTGAACCGTCAAAGCGTTATGCAGATGTAATCATTCCGGAAGGTGGTCATAACCTCGTGAGTATTGACTTGTTGAGTGGCAAGATTCGCGAGCGATTGGCTAATACGTTTAGTCGGGTGGGAGGTTAACCTTGAGCGAAGAGAGTTTGCGGTCACTCGTTGCGGCAGCCCAGGAAGCGCGTTCGCATTCCGTGGCTCCGTTTTCTGGATTTCTGGTGGGGGCCGCCGTAAGAACGGAAGATGGGACGGTCTATACGGGTTGCAACGTTGAGAGCGCCAGTTATGGGTTGACAGTTTGCGCTGAACGAGTCGCGATCTGGAAAGCACTCTCAGAAGGCGAACGCCGCTTTACCGAACTCGCCGTTGTGACAGACACTGACTGGTTAACACCGCCTTGTGGAACCTGCCGGCAGATCATTTGGGAGTTCTGCAAGACCGCAACTATCGTGCTTTCGAACCTTCATGGGCAAACTGAAATTGTCTCAATGGCTGATCTTTTGCCGAGAGCGTTTGACGCAAGATTCTTACTACAGGCTCGTACGAAAGAGTGATCCTTTTGTTGTTAACGAAATTATGCTTAAACACTTTTGCGCTCTGATTGTGCTGCTCGCTATGACTCTGGTTGGACCGTCGCAAGGTACTTCGCAAACCCGCCAGACACGGCAGCGTTCGATAGATCTCCTGGTCCTCGGTGGTACGGTGGTCACCATGGATATAGGCCGCCGTGTAATTTTGGATGGTGGTCTGGCAATTCACAACGGCCGGATCCTGGCTGTTGCGTCACGAGAGGAGATCGAGCAGCAGTATCGTGGCCGGAGACTGAACGCTGCTGGCAAAGTTGTGATCCCGGGGCTCATCAACGGACACACGCACGTACCAATGGTGCTGTTTCGCGGACTCGCCGACGATCTGGATCTTCAGGAATGGCTGACTAAGTACATCTTTCCTGCCGAGGCAAAAAACGTCACGGAAGAATTCGTTCGCGTCGGAACTCGCCTGGGTCTAGTCGAGATGATTCGTGGTGGCACGACTACGTATTGCGACATGTACTACTTCGAAGACGCCATAGCAGACGAAACCGCAAAAGCGGGCGCTCGCGGTGTCTTGGGCCAGACGGTGATCGATTTTCCTGTAGCGGACAACAAAACGAATGCCGAGGCCATGGCTTCTGTAGAACGCTTCGTGCAAAAGTGGAAGGGGCATGAACTAATCATCCCGGCAATCGCCCCCCATGCTCCTTACACAGTTTCGGCCGATCACCTTAAGGCGGTCCGCGCTTTCTCCGATCGGACGGGCGCACCGATCGTTACTCACATCTCTGAAACAAAGCGTGAAGTCGATGATAGTTTGAAGGAGAAGGGCGCGACCCCGGTAAAGTATCTCGAGGAACTCGGGTTTTTCAACGACAGAGTCATTGCTGCACACATGGTTTGGCCGACAGCAGACGAGTTGGAAATCCTGAAACGGAGAAGAGTGGGGATAGTTCACAATCCTCAATCAAACATGAAACTCGCGTCGGGCGTTTCCCCTGTGCCGCGCATGCTCAACGAGGGGATAATGGTGGGTTTAGGAACAGATGGCGCCGCGTCAAACAATGACGTGAACATGTGGGAAGAGATGGATACGGTGGCCAAGTTGCACAAAGCCTTCTCAGGCGATCCAAAAGTGATTTCGGCCCAACAAGCGTTTGAGATGGCCACTATAGGCGGGGCTGCGGCACTGCACTTGGAGAAAGAGATTGGCTCTCTGGAAGTAGGTAAGCGTGCCGATGTGGTCATCGTTCAGCGGGATTCTCTTAATCAGATTCCCCTGTCCAACATCTTTTCTGATTTAGTTTATGCAACTAAGGCTTCAGACGTTGAAACTGTCATAATTAATGGACGAGTGGTTATGAGAAACCGAAGGCTGCTGACGTTGAACGAAGCTGTGATAAAGCGGAGCGCTCGTGCCTTGCGCGAAAAGGTCATTCAGAGCTTGCAAGGGCCTACGGCCCGTCGATAGTTCGCTCGATTCTCTCGCGTTCATTTGCTAAGCAACACGCACCAGAGGAAAGAAGGGTGAACTAGCAACCTTCCAGGGCAAAAAAGGAGAGCTACATGTTGCCTATTCGTGGAGTGTATGAAGTGGCGATTCGCGTCCGGGACCTGGGCAGGTCTGAGACGTTTTATCGCGAGGTACTGGGATTGGAAGTTGGTATACGAGATGAAGCGCGGAAGTGGTTGTTTTTGAGAGCAGGCGGAGAAGCAGGAATGGTTGTTCTCCAGGAAACACCAGGAGTTGGCCGCGTCAACACTTTGCTTTTACTGTGGCGGAGGAAGAGATTGACCGGAGCGTCGCTCTGCTGCGGGAGAAGGGAGTAGCAGTGGGCGATCCTGTAGTCCACGATTGGATGCCTGCTAAATCAGTCTATTTCGCGGATCCCGACGGTAACGATCTGGAATTATGTGCTCCACTCCGGCTTTGCACAAAAAGTACGAATTAGGCTTTTTCTCTGTGCGACCTCTGCGTCCTCTGTGGCTTCGTGGTGAAGGAACTCGCCGAAAACAGAACTAAGAAGTCACAACGAACACAGAGGTCGCACAGAGAAGACATTTGAGCAGACACTTTTTGTGCAAAGCTCTCCACTCCGCCGTTCTTCGGAGTGATCACTACCTACTGCTCAAGTACCCCACTGGTTGTTGTGTTAACGTTATTGACTCATCCTCAAAACCCCTCACAGCCGAGGATTTCTTTGAAAATCCTCAGCAATTTCTGATTCTGTGGTCCTATTCCTCCTCACAAGCCTATCTGTGTCTGGACAACCGGCCCAATCAATGCCGGCGTCCCGTCCGCCAACGGGAAGCGACCCGGTTGTAGTTCAAACTGCCGACCTGAGCGCGGTTACGACGCTTCAGAATACCGCAACTCTCCAGGATGACTTAGACAAGCGTATCGACCGCGCGCGCGCTCTGGCCGCGGCTCATCAGCTACAGTCCGCCGCGGGTGAACTTGAAGCGGTGAGAAGAAATGCTCGTGACGAGGTGGTACCCAACGTTACCTCAGTAATGCTGATGGGCATCTACCTTGAGGACGGAAATTACATCCGCGCGCAGTCGCTCCTCGATGAGGACTTTCGAAATCGGGCTTCAGGAAAGGACAGCGCACTGCGGACTTATTTCGCAGTCGCAGGACAGGCAGTTAACGGGGCGCGTGCCCACCTCTCTCGATACCGCACCTTTGGCATCAATATCGGCGATTCAAATCTTCCGCCTGAAGCACTTAGCGATCTCGACAAGCTGCGGTCTCTACTTGAGCGAATGGCGATTCAGGCAAAAGAAATCTCGGTTGAACGCAAGACTCACGACGTGTTGGCGTTGCTTGAGGACGTACTCGGATTGCGACTTGCGAGCGCGCGAGATGCAGAAGATCGCGCCGAGTGGGAATTAGACCTTTACCCGCTAATAATTTTAGGAGCCTTGCTATCCTTATGAATTTTCAGCCACTTAAGTAATGTTGACTTAAAAGTAAGGTTTCGTTAAACTGCGAGCGTTCAATGAAGATTTCGGCACAAGAAGAGTACGGACTACGGTGTCTCCTGCAGCTTGCCAGAGCAGATGTTGCGGGTGAATCACTTACGCTGGCTCAGATCGCGCGACTTGAGGGGATCTCTGTAGCAAACGCAGGAAAGCTGATGTGGATCCTGAATAAGGCGGGGTTGGTGCAGTCTCAGAGAGGCACTCGAGGCGGATACCACCTTGCACGACCCGCGCAAGAAATTCGACTTAATCAGGTGATCAGCGTCCTTGATGGCAAGCGCACGGATTCGCATTGCAAGAGCTATACGGGAATCCTTGATTCTTGCGTTCATACGGGCGACTGCGGTATCCGACCGGTCATCGTTGAACTGCATCAGATCGTGGATAACGCGCTATCTGAAATCACGCTTGCGCAGTTGTTAGGGACCGAGGCAAAGGTGGACGCGGCAATTCACCAGATTCAAAGCATCAGACAGAGGACGGAACTTGGCACTGGTTTGAGGTCTTAGATAAAAAGCCAAAGGCATATTAATGAGCACAGCAGAACTTCTAGGTAAGCAGGAATACAAGTACGGGTTCATCACTGACATTGAATCCGACATGATTCCCCGAGGTCTGGATGAAGATACGATTCGGCTGATTGTTGAAAAAAAGAACGAGCCGGAATGGATGCTTCAGTTCAGGCTGAAGGCCTATCGCCAGTGGCTGACTCTCACAGAACCGAAGCATTGGCCCAACCTGGTCTATCCTGAGGTCAACTATCAGGGCATTATTTATTACAGTGCTCCGAAGCAGAGAGTCAAAAAAGCCAGTTTGGATGAGGTCGATCCTGAACTGATAAGAACTTTTGAGAAGCTTGGAATTCCTCTAACCGAGCAAAAGCAACTTGCAGGAGTAGCGGTAGATGCCGTTTTCGATTCAGTATCTGTTGCCACTACCTATAAAGAGAAACTCAAGAAACATGGCGTGATCTTTTGCTCCTTTACAGAAGCAATTCGTGAATATCCGGATCTCGTTAAGAAGTATCTCGGTTCAGTGGTACCAACCAATGATAACTATTTCGCAGCTCTGAACAGCGCCGTTTTCTCCGACGGTTCATTCTGTTTTATTCCGAAGGGTGTGCATTGCCCGATGGAGCTTTCTACTTACTTTCGGATCAACAATTCGGAATCAGGACAGTTTGAGCGGACATTAATCGTCGCGGAAGAGGGGTCCTACGTCTCTTATCTCGAAGGCTGTACAGCGCCCAAGTTCGACAAGAACCAGTTGCACGCCGCGGTAGTGGAGTTGGTGGCGCTTGATGATGCCCAGATTAAGTATTCGACGGTCCAGAATTGGTATGCGGGAGATGAAGAGGGCCGCGGCGGTATCTACAACTTCGTGACCAAGCGAGGGAAGTGTGCCGGCAGAAACTCAAAGATCTCGTGGACCCAGGTTGAGACCGGTTCAGCAATCACCTGGAAATATCCTTCATGCATCCTGCTTGGTGACAACTCGATTGGCGAATTCTACTCGGTAGCCCTTACCAATCATGCGCAACAGGCGGATACCGGAACGAAGATGATCCATCTCGGGAAGAACACCCGATCGACCATCATCTCAAAGGGAATTGCGGCAGGAAAATCGAACAACAGCTATCGCGGTTTAGTGAAGGTTATGCCTAAAGCGGAGGGTGCTCGCAACTACACGCAGTGCGACTCGATGCTGATTGGCTCTAACTGTGGGGCTCACACCTTCCCCTATATCGAGGTAATGAACAACAGTTCACGCGTTGAGCATGAAGCTTCAACGTCTAAGATCAGCGAAGAGCAGCTTTTCTACTTGCAGCAGCGCGGAATCTCTCAGGAGGATGCCGTATCACTGATAATCAACGGCTTTTGCAAAGATGTCTTTTTGCAGTTGCCAATGGAGTTTGCAGTCGAAGCGCAGAGACTGCTGGGGCTGAAACTGGAGGGTAGCGTTGGGTAATTTAATTCGGATTTTGAGGAGCAAACTGTAGTGCTGGAGATTCGCGATTTATATGCAAGCGTGGATGGCAACGAGATCTTGAAAGGGATCAATCTGCACGTCAAAAAGGGTGAGATCCACGCGATCATGGGCCCAAACGGATCTGGAAAGTCTACCTTGGCAAAAGTTTTGGCTGGGCATCCCGCGTACGAGGTGACAAGGGGCGAGGTCATCTACGAAGGAAAGAACCTGCTTGAAATGAGCCCTGACGAACGTGCCCGTGAGGGAGTCTTCATGGCATTTCAATACCCAATCGAAGTTCCGGGGGTCTCAAACGCACAGTTTCTTCGTCTCGCTTACAACGAAAAACGGAGACATCTCGGTGAAGAAGAGTTGGACCCATTGGAGTTTAAGGACTTGTTAAAGCAGCGCGCCAAAGTCGTAGAAATGGATGCGAGTTTAATGAACCGCTCGGTCAACGAGGGCTTTTCTGGCGGCGAGAAAAAGAGGAACGAGATCTTACAGATGGCCGTGTTGGAACCAAGGCTGTCGATATTGGATGAAACAGATTCTGGACTAGACATTGACGCGTTACGAATTGTCGCGAACGGGGTCAATCAGTTGCATGGGCCAAATACGGCAATGCTCGTCGTCACACATTATCAACGGTTGCTTAACTACATAGTGCCGGACTTCGTCCACGTGCTGTCGCAGGGACGAATCGTGCGCGAGGGTGGCAAGGAGTTGGCATTGGAACTGGAGCAAAAAGGTTACGATTGGTTGAAAGCCAGTAACGGTGGCCCAAACGGTTTGGGGGTGACGGCGAACTAAGCATGCTGACGGAGATTTCTACCCCTGAAACTTTCACGGAAGAGGCGTTTCACGCTTTTCATAGCCGGAACGTAGCTCCTGTTCCAACCTGGCTCGAGTCTCTCCGCAAGAATGGCTGGCGGCGCTTCGCAGATGTTGGCTTTCCTTCCGTCAAGGAAGAGGAATGGAAGTACACCAACGTTGCCCCACTGATCAAAACACGCTTTGATCTGCGCGACGCCGACAACACATCGTCGATCGATTCTGCAAGCCTCTATTGTGCCGAGGCTGAGAACAGCACTGCAGTATTTGTCGGTAACCGATTTCGCGAAGACGCTTCAAAGTTCGGCGCTGTGCCTGATGGTGTAGCCATCGTCGATATTGTAAAGGCCGCGAATGATCCGAAGTACTCCGAGGTTGTGCGGCAACATCTTGGCAGCGTTGTCGATTATGTCGCAAACCCCTTTACTGCTTTAAACACCGCTTTTCTCTCTAGCGGAGGAGTCCTAATTTATGTTCCGCGTGACGTAAAACTTGAAACGCCGCTGAGTCTATCGTTTCTTCCCGACGCAAGCCGCAAAGCTCCAGTCGCTTTCCCAAGAGTACTGATTATTGCAGAGCAGGGCAGCGAGTTAACGCTGATCGAAAATTATACGAGCTCGTCAGATGCCACTTACTTCACTAACGCAGTGGTCGAGATCGTGCTTCATGACAACGCTCGGGTCGAACACTTGAAACTCCAACGGGAGGGCAAAGAGGCGTTTCATGTTGCTTCGACAGCTGTAGCGCTGGGTCCGAACAGTTTTTACAACACGACCACAATTAACATGGGCGCCAAGTTGTCGCGACACGACATCAGAGTGACCTTCGCTGCGGAAGGCGCAGAATGCAGGGTGGACGGACTTTACCTCGTTACTGACGACCAGCATACGGACACTCACTCCGTTATCGATCACGCAAAACCAAACTGCAGCAGTCACCAGCTTTACAAGGGAATCCTTGATGGACGCTCCAGGGCAGTATTTAACGGCAAGATTTTTGTTCGTCACGATGCCCAAAAAACGGATGCCATGCAGACGAACAAGAACCTGTTGTTGTCCAACGAGGCGCGCGTCGACACCAAACCCCAGCTTGAGATCCTCGCGGATGATGTGAAGTGTGCTCATGGAGCGGCCGTTGGACAGATCGATGAAGAGGAGTTGTTTTACCTGCAGACTCGCGGTCTTCCTCCAGACGTCGGCAGGAACCTCCTGACATATGGTTTTGCCGAAGAGATCGTTGCGAAGATCAACTTCGACTCGATTAAGCGACAGCTCAATGAGAGTGTCTTGAATCGCCTGCAGGCGCAATTCGAGTCCTAAGTCCAGGGTCAGGTGATGTCTCGTGGTTGATGATCGATCCAACAACGTTGACTCCCTGAACCGCGGTGACAGAAGCACACGATCCTGGCGTGTGATTCCGGCGCCAAAACCGCAGAATGTTCAAGAAACTGAATGAAGGCACAAACGATAGCTCCAACCTCGCTACAGCACGTCTTTGACGTGGAGCGGATTCGTGGTGACTTCCCAGTGCTCCGCCAAACGGTTAATGGCAAACCGTTGGTGTATCTGGATAATGCCGCCTCGTCTCAAGTCCCTCAGGTCGTGATTGACCGCGGCAGCATCTATCTCGAACACGAGCATTCAAACATCCATCGAGGCGTTCATTACCTCAGCCAGAAAGCCACTACAGCATACGAAGGTGCGCGTGAGAAGGTTAAGCGATTTATCAATGCGCGCGATGCCAAGGAGTGCATCTTTGTTCGCGGTACCACCGAGGGCATCAATCTGGTGATGCACGGCTATGGCCGGAAGTTCATAGGCGCTGAAGATGAGATCATCATTTCGGCAATGGAACACCATGCCAACATTGTGCCGTGGCAGATGCTTTGTGAAGAGAAGGGCGCGCGGCTTCGAGTAATCCCGATGAATGATGCTGGCGAACTTCTGCTGGATGAGTATGAAACCCTTCTCAATGAACGAACGAAACTGGTAGCGATCGCTCATGTATCCAACGCTCTGGGCACGGTGAATCCCGTTCGTGAGATGACGGAGCAGGCACACAAGTATGGAGTGCCTGTGCTAATTGATGGGGCCCAGAGCGCTCCGCACATGCCGATAGATGTACAGCATTTGGACTGCGACTTCTACGCTTTTTCCGGGCATAAGATGTATGCGCCCACTGGCAGTGGCGTGGTCTATGGCAAGGCAGAGTGGCTCGAACGGATGAATCCGTTTCAGGGTGGCGGGGACATGATCAGGAGCGTCACGTTCGAGAAGACCACCTATGCGGGGTTGCCGAACAAGTTTGAAGCTGGGACCCCAGCAATTGCTTCACAGATCGGACTCGGCGCCGCAATCGACTATTTGAATACGATCGGACGCGAGGCCGCTGCCGCTCATGAGGCCGCGCTCCTGCGCTATGCCACAGAACGACTGTCTGCAATCGAAGGAGTGAGGATTATTGGCACGGCCCGGCAAAAGGCCAGTGTGATCTCGTTTGTGATCGATGATATTCACCCGCACGACATCGGAACGATACTTGACCAGGAAGGGATCGCAGTTCGGGCTGGTCATCACTGCGCGCAGCCCGTGATGCAGAGGTTTAATCTGCCCGCTACGGCTCGCGCTTCGTTTGCGTTCTACAACACGAAAGAAGAAGTTGACATGCTGGCGCAGACGATAGAGCGGGTGATACAGATCTTTAGTTGATCAGATTAACGGCCTTCGGCCTTCGGTCTTAGACCTTAGGCTTTGGACCTTGGATCTTTGTACTTTGAATCCAAAAGACCAAAGGCCAAAAGCCGAAAGCCGAACATCAAAAAACCTGAGAGGGACGAAATCAACGCTCAATGACCTATTTGGCAGATGTCAGAATTAAGCGAGCTATACCAGCAGGTTATACTGGACCACAATAAGAAGCCCCGCAACTTTCGCAAGCTTCAGGCGGCAACACATAGCGCGGAAGGCTTCAATCCGCTGTGTGGGGACCAACTGACTGTCTATCTTGATCTGGAGAACGACGCAGTCAGGGACATCAGCTTTGAGGGTTCCGGATGTGCTATCTCGAAGGCTGCAGCCAGCATGATGACGCAGGCAGTGAAAGGCAAATCGCTCGAGGAGGTCGAAAACTTGTTCTCAGCATTCCATCAGATGGTGACCGCCGGGGACGGAGCCGAAGAAGCCGAGAGCCAGTTGGGTAACTTGAGAATATTCTCGGGGGTGCGAGAATTTCCGGTGCGAGTCAAATGCGCCACCCTACCGTGGCACACGCTGCATGCGGCGCTAAATAATGAGGCCGCCGTGTCAACTGAGTAATCGTCCAATAACTCGACAGGTGAACATGATCCAGCAGGATCATCCTGCAAATCATGTTCATCTGTGTGAATCTTGTCGAGTTCGTCACTTAATGACGAACTCTACCTCGTGTGGCAGCGGGTCGCCCTCGACTGAGAAGATCAGTTTGTAAACACTACTCGCAAGTCCCGTCGTTCTTAAGTTAAAAACGTAGCCTCCCGTCGTGCCTAGCGAAGAGTCAAAGCGGAAGTTGTTATCTGGATTGGCATTGCCGGAATCGATCACGTCGTGTTGTGTAGAAGTAGAGATTTGCTCGATAGCTTCCGCTAGGACAGTGATATCTGATGCAGACGCGTTCGTCCCGTCCAATTCACAAAGCTGGATCTTGATCGGATACGCCGCGCCACTCCTGACCTCCTTGGTGGGATCGTAAAGCAAGCAAATGCCGTACGTGACATTAAGCGTTCCGGTACCGTTGCTGGAATGAGTAAGGTCGCCTCCACTAAACACGCCGGTGATTGTTAGCGCCTGAGGCTGCGTCCCGCCCGGAAGCGTGTACGAGGCTGATGCCACGCCACTGTTGACGTTGGCCATCACGGGCAAACCAACAATTGTATTACTGCCATCGGTGACAGTGAAAGTTACAGAGCCTTCGTTTACGGTGCCAGTCGTGGCCGTGACGTTGGCAGTAAGAGTTAACGCCTGGTCCATGCTGCTATAGGTCGCGGTTACATCAGATACGCTGGTGGTGGTTGTCGCCTTCGCGAAGAAGTACGCAACAGGAATATCATGATCAGAGTTCCTCTCCGGCCGCGTCGGATCACTGAAAAACAGCGCACCCGGAGACTCGGGGAAGTCTGAGTTGTTACGTGCGATTGTGTAACGCGTCACCAGGGAACGCGCGACACTGTTGACAATCACGTGGTCCAAAGCCTGTGGAGTATCCTGAAAGATGAAACTGTAGCGCTGATCGGCAGGTAGCTCATCGGTGAGGTTGTAGAAATCTGGATTCACCAGATCCGGACTCTCATCCACAACCATCTCTTCGTCTGCCGTCGGCGTCCCCTTGATGGTTGCAATGGGATCTGTATATCCATCGTTGAACTGAAAAGCGTTGTAATCACCTATAGATATAACAGGTGTTGTTGGATTGTCGGTCTGGAGCTCCTGAAGCAAACCTGCAAGCGATTCAGCCTGGGCCTTCCGTTTGGCGCGGACGCGTGGCCCGTCGCCGCCTACGAGCTCAATGTCGATAAAAGAACGAAGGTGATTAACGACGACGATTACAGGCACTTCATTAAGTGCACCCGGGTTGACCGTGGCCCGTAACACGAGTGGCGGCCGGTCATGGAGAGTCTCGGGCAACCCGGTATTCGGATTGATGAACGTGTCAGCAGCGCGTTCTTGTGTAACCGCATTAACCTGAACACGCGAAGTTTTTACTAAGTACCCTACGTGCTGGTCGTTTGGTCCAAAGGGAATGAGGTAGGCCTGGTACATTGGGTCTGCACCCCCCGCGGCGACCGTATCGTCATTGACCTGTTCTGCCAGGGCTTCTAACGCCGCAAGGCTCGCGATCTCGATATGGCCGATGATGTCCGGTAAGTTCAGAACGGTTCGGATGGCCAGGGCGGCCTTGAGTCTTTGCGTCGAGTTGTTATTGAAGTTTTCAATGTTGTATCCGGCGACGGTGAATTCATTCGCCGCCGTTGCTGGCACAGGAACAGCGCTCATGTTCGCAGAAACAGTTGGAGCTGTTGTCGGCAACAGTTTGTAGTTTCCAAAAGTGAAGTCAAGCGGACCGGTGACATTTGAGAACGTCACATTAGAGGTAACGTGAATGGGAGCTGCGCCCATAACTCCGTCACTATCGATCATTATGCGTTCAGGATTCAGGTCAAAGGTGGGAATGCAACAATCCGGCACTCCTGTAGTGGGATCGGGTGGAATTGGTAAGCCAACCTCGATCCCAGGTTCACGAAGTGGCCTGGGAACGCCTGCCAATACGGTGAAAGTCTCTCCGAATTGATTGGAAGGAGCTACGGAAACCAGAGAAGGACCATGCATTAGCATTCCTTCAAACCGCTCCAGCTGCGTGGGTGACCCTGCAGGATCGAGAATAGAGGCAGTTAGCGTTATTGCAGCTGGCAGTGGGTTGGCGGATGAAGCAACTTGAACATCCCCTGGCAGCGAGCTTTCGATCTGAGTGAGATTGAAGAACTCACCTGCTGTACCCTGCGTGCTTACCGCATCGCCAACAGCCACTGTTGGTGCGGAGGAAGTGAACACAAAGATTCCCTGGGAAGTATTCGGATCGGCATCAACACCGGAATCGGGCGTTTGGAGGAAGAACCCATTGCTCTTCCTGGCTGTCACGATGCCAATGGTGATCACATCCTGACCAAGGAACGGAGTTACCGCACCGTTGCCTTGGAGATCGTGAATTTGGGCAGGTGTAAATGTGCAACTCCGAGTTGGAGTTGCTGAGTTTCTTGGATTTGGCGATCCGACCGAAAAGTCCACACTGTTGTTGTTTGAATCGAAACAGCCTCCTCGCTTGCGCGACGCGGAGGTGGTGTTGCTTAACCCGCCAGCTGGATTCGAACCTTCAAAGCAGTTGGCGCCCCCATATCCGACGAAATCGACAAAGCACGTTGGACAGGCGCCGCTGAATGCGGTAGTTGAGCTGGAGAGAGCAACCTTGCCAGCACCCGCGGCCATATTTATTGTGCCCGTTGCGTCTGGGGTTGGAAGAGGAACTCCATTGACGCCTCCACCTTCGTGAATTAAATAATATCCACCTGGCGCAATTGAGCCGGATAGCGGAGTGACTTGCCATGAAGTTCCAGCCGCAGAGGCGTATTGAACTGACCAGCCGGCGAGACTTACTGTCGTAGTGCTACGATTGTACAGTTCAATAAAGTCGTTTGTGAAAGGTGCTCCTGAGTTGCCACCCCCGCCGTAAATCTGACTAATGACAACATCCGCTGCGGGTGGAGGGCAGTCGTCGTTGTTAATCGTTCCCACACCTTGGCCGTCTGAAACGGTCGCTCCGGTTACATTCGTGACGTTGACTAAAAAAGTCTCGTTGCTTTCAAGGTTGGTATCGCCATTAACGGTCACATCAAATGTGTAGTTTGGTTCGCCGGAGAGAATCGACTGACCGATGAGAGTTCTGCTTATGTAGTCGTTGTCAGCGACCGTTGCTGAATCATCGGCAGTTGCGATATCGAAAGTCACACCACCGGCACCCGCTGGCGAACTCAGACTCACGGTAAAAGAGGCCGTAACGGTTCCGGCATCTCCTTCTGTTACCGTCACATCATTGATTGATAGAGTTACTGTGACTGGACAGACGTTTAGTGGTGACGCGGTGTTGCGAGGCGTAGGAGCGCCCGTCGTGAAGTCAGTCGAATTGTTGTCTGTTTCTGTGCAACCACTTGTTCCTCTCAAAGCAGCCGTTGTGTTAGAAAGAGTGGCAGTCGGGCCTGCTCCCTCAAAGCAGTTCGCAGCAGCGCCGTAGCCAACAAAATCGACGATATTCGCTCCAGTTGGACAGGACGTACCGCTCGTTATCGTTGTTTGGTTATTTACCAAAGCTACCTTGCCTGCGGTTGCACTCATGGCAATCGTCCCAGTGGCATCGGGAGCCGGAAGATCTAAGGTGCCACCGGCTCCTTGTGCTTGCTGTACGAGGTAGTATTGACCTGGTTGCAATATCACCGCAGTCAGATTTGTCCGCTGCCAAGTAGTTCCTGCAGACGAGGCATACTGCACAGACCATCCGGAGAGATCGACGGGACTCGTGCCTCGGTTGAACAGCTCGATGAAATCGTTCCTTAGGGTGGCGCCTGAGTTTCCACCACCGCCATACACCTGGCTAATTACAATGGACGTCGAAAGGGCATGTACTGGAGGTGTGTAAAATGCGCGGTGGATGAATGCAAAGCTGCCGATCAATGCGGCGATTAGAGCGATTGACAGACGAGTACGGCGCGTGGGACTAACTACATTATTAAGACGCATGACGCTTCCTCTCAGACTTCTAAATTACAAAATCCCGCACGTTTGTAGAGGAATACCGGGAGAAGAGGAGCTGCCGGTAGGTAAGTGGCGAAGCTTTTATCAGGCTTCCCGATTAACAGTCAAGGCACGGTACAAGAAATCTTTTATTGTGGTTAGTGGTCATTTGTCTTGACCGTAAGAGAATGTTATTAGATCCACTCAAGACACCACTCGCTGAGGCGTGTGGTGTC
>Ga0209431_10001003_pt1 | contig 23569 bp, 25 predicted proteins | sample RifCSP13_3_FD_184021 | JGI IMG/M metagenome (GOLD analysis project Ga0209431, IMG submission 184021) | Soil microbial communities from Rifle, Colorado - Rifle CSP2_sed 13_3 (SPAdes) (version 2) | ecosystem: Environmental > Terrestrial > Deep subsurface > Rock core/Sediment | place: Rifle...
TGATCCCGGCTTTCGGCGGCAATCGCAGCTGATGGGCCAGGGACCGGGGTGACTCTGATGTCGTTGTCTATCGCAGCTCTTACGAGTCGAAAGCCGGGATCACTGATTCCCGTGGTGCCGGCATCGGACACAACAGCTACTTGTTTACCTTTTTGCAGTTCGCGCAGCAATTCCCCGGCACGAATACGTTCGTTGTGTTCGTGGTAACTGACCATTGGCGTCGAAATGCCGTAGTGAGTCAGAAGCTTTCGGGTGTGACGCGTATCCTCACAAGCAATCAGATCTACTTCGCGTAGGATACGGATCGCGCGGTGCGTTATATCCTCGAGGTTGCCTATGGGAGTGGCTACCAGGTACAAGGTCCCATGCGGTTCTATGTTGACTTGGGAGGTGCTGTTCAATTGTTCCTCGCCAGTGGTCAGGCACGCATTCTATTCGACTAGTGACACACGGGACTGTGGTTCAATTGGCAATCAAGCCAGCTGGCGCCGGCTTATCAACCGCTGGACGGTTCGCGCGGGTCGCAAGTTCCCACATTGTCATATAAACGGTCCGCGCAACCTGCTCCATCTTCTGATAATCGATCTTGTCTGGGGAATCGCCGGGTCGGTGATAGTCTTCGTGTTCACCGTCGAAGAAAAAGATTACGGGAATGCTTTTCCGTGCATAGTTGTAATGGTCGCTTCGGAAAAAGTAACGTTGTGGGTCACTGGGATCGTCGAAGCGATAGTTATAAGTGAGTTTAAGATAACCGTTATTAACCGTTTCAGTTAGCTCTCCCAGTTCACTACTCATCATTCTGGACCCAATTACATAGATCTCATTTGGTGTGGACAACTCGCGGTTCCTGGGGTTTGTGTCACCCGCTTGTTTGCTTCGCCCAACCATGTCGAGATTGATGTGCGTGATTATCTTATCGAGGGGCACCGTCGGATAATCGGTAAAGTAACGAGAGCCCCAGAGACCCTTCTCTTCACCCGCATGCCAGACGAAAAGCACCGAGCGTTTGGGTTTCACTCGAGCCTTTGAGAATGCCTCGGCGATCGCTAAAAGCGTAACAGTTCCAGAGCCATCGTCATCGGCCCCGTTGTAAATTCTATCGCCATTGATGGCAGAGCTGATGCCGACGTGATCATAGTGAGCACCCAGTGCTACGTACTCTGCCTTCAATAACGGATCGGTACCCTCAAGCACCGCAACGACATTCTGCGTGCTCAGTAACTCTTTCCTGGAAGCGATGTCTAGTTTGAGGGCCTTTTCAGGACGCAATTCGAAGGACGGGGGCATTTGGGTGTCACCGTTTCCCACCGAAAGCTCGAATAGTTGAGTGGCGCCGTGTCGTTCTCCGCTGAACAACATACTCGCCACTCTTGGGCCCACAATTATTGTCGGTAGCTGATCGGTCGCGGGTGGCTGAAACTTATCCACGACCACAGAGCCGCGTTCTGCCAGTCGCTGCCGGAATCGTTCCCAGTTTGCAAGGTACTGATAATCGGGAACTATAACCAATCCAACGACACCCTGTTGTTTGGCATACTCAGCAGGAGACATCCAGTCATCACCACGCTTGCCACTTAGGTCAGAACGGTTGATGCCGCGCGGAAGTCCAACGGGAGGCGTGAAGATGATCGCCACCTTACCCTTAGCGTCTACTCCCTTGTATGAGTCTATCCCTTTGCTTTTTACGAACCAGCCGTTTCCGGCAAACACAAGCTGGCCGGTCGCTGTTCCGGAATGTGGCGAAGGGATGTATTGATCTCCGAACGACAATGGGTTGCCGTTGAGTTCAACCCGTGTAGCTGCACTGTCCACAAGGTCGCGACGCAGCGCAATCTTTTGGAAGTAGGTACCGTTGTCGCCCGCACCCTTCAGTCCCCAACGCGCCATGTTCATCGCAAGAAACCGTGCAGTTAGGTCGAGTCCTCGTGAAGGCGTGTCACGACCTTCCATCTCGTCAGACGCTACGAAGGAGAGATAGTCACGCAATTGTGCGGCCGTAATAGCGTCGGCTCCTCGCTGGGAAGCCAGCACCATAAAGTTGGTCGGTTTTGCCTTCGCTTTGCTTTGCAGCGTCGCCGGTCGCCTTTGCGGGACGCCATCGGTTTGTTGCCCGGTAACGACAAGCGAGTGAAGGGAAGAAACGGGCAGGACGAGGACGCTCGTCAAAACAACCACCGCAAGGACTCTACGCATGCTTACTCCGTGAATGTTCTCTGGATTAAGTGCAAAAAATTAATATTACGGCAATCAATGTTGAAATGGTTAGTGGGCGCTCCAAAAGGTCGTGATCCGTTTTGTGTGATTGGATCACGACCCTCCAAAAGGTAGTGTCCTATCTAAAACTTAGAATACTTAGAATCTATTTTGAAAGGCTTCGCTCATAAAGTGCCCGTTGTGTTATTTCGTTCTTTGCATCTGCCAGAGTTAGGAGGCCGATATGTTCATCTCTAATCGGGTACTTATGGTGACATTTAGGACAGCCGAGAATGTCGTATTCTTCGTCGTTACTCGCTTCTTTGAGACGCTCGCCGATATAGAGCGGGGTTTGGCAAACAGGGCAGAAGGGATTCTGGCTGTCATCCCATAGAATCCCATAGATCACCGAGTGTCTTTGATTTCCAAGGATTAGATCTTGGGCAGTAGGGAGCAGCAAGGATCGACCCTCATCAGTTCGGAGGGGATACCTGTTATTACACTTTGGACATAGCAAAATATCATGGTCAAGGTTAGAGGCATGTGCACGAACCCGCATCAGTGTTTGATCAACAGGGCAGTAAGGGTTCGATTTATCGTCCCAAAGAACGCCGAACCGTTTAGTCATTTCCGGCACTGGCACAGCCTTTTTGGCTTTACGCCACTTGTCAATCAATGCGCCAGTTAGAAAACATATTGCTATCCCTTCCAATGCTGCTAGTGCCCATAGCACTCGCTTTGGTGTCGCCTCAGAAACTTTATCCCATATTGAAGGATCAACCGCCCGCCAAATTACTAACAACAGGAGCGCTATCAGGGCAAATCCTACTGTTACTATATGTGATTGCGCTTTCTCTCTTAGGTCCCAGCTCATAATTCCCGTAGTACACGAAATAGATTATTGACGGGCCAGAGTTTCCGTAGTACGGTATTCCACTGGAGACGGAAACAATGTCAAACCACTTCTTAAGCAAAGACAAACAGATTGCGGTTATTGCGGCCCTAGCCGAGGGTTCGAGTATCCGGTCTATTGAGAGAATGACAGGTATCCACCGGGACACGATTATGCGGCTTGGCGTTCGCTTCGGGCAAGGTTGCGCCAAGGTGTTAGGCCAAAAGATGCGCGGTCTGGATTCCACGAGCATTCAAGTTGACGAAATCTGGGGCTTCGTTGGGAAGAAAGACAAACAGATGAAAGAGACTGACGATCCGAACCTGGCCGGTAGCGTCTGGACATTTTGCGCGATTGATTCCGATTCTAAGATCGTTCCGTCCTACAAGGTTGGCAGGCGCGATCACGTTACCGCTAACGCATTCATGGACGATTTAGCTAGCCGCTTGAAGAATCGAATCCAGCTCGCCAGCGATGGCTTTGCCCCATACTTTGAAGCAGTCGAGTTAGCGTGGGGTGCGGACGTTGACTACAGCCAGATCGTAAAGTCGTACGAAACCGAAGACAGTAAGTACACACCAGAGCGCAAGTATTCACCTCCGCGATTCGTCTCCGTTAGCAAGTATGCAATCGGCGGTAATCCCGATCTGCTTCATGCTCACAAGTCATACGTTGAACGGCTGAACGCTACTACTCGCCTGCACGTCAAAAGACTAAACCGATTAACACTGGCTTTCAGTAAGAAAATAGAAAACTTCGAGGCTGCGGTTGCGCTCAACTTCGCAAGCCACAATTTTGTTCAAGACGCATAGCTCGCTGAAAATGACGCCCGCGATGGCCGCTGGCGTTGAGAAAAACTTTTGGTCCTATGGCGATCTAGTCGAGGCTGCGCTATGAGCGACTACATCGGAGAAATACAGGCGGCCTTCTTAAATCTACACGGCTGCGATGCGGTTTACATTGAGACGGTGCCAGTAGTCGAAGAGTTTCAAGGTAAGACGATCTGGCAGGGTGATGTAGCGGTGTTTGACATACGCGGGCATCCGAAAACAACACGCGGGTACGGTTGGGGACACGTTACAGGAGAAAGCGATCAGGGCAGACGTTGTTTTACAGTCTTAGAACTACCGCCAGTAGACTCGCCGCAAGCGGCAGTCAAGGCAACAATTATGTCGGAGATTAAAAATGCGAAAAGAAAAACCTAAGAAGGTAGGCCGTCCGAGTTTAGGGAAAGACGCCAAGAGTGTAGTACTGCAATCACGTGTACAGGAAAGCGAAAAGGCGGCTTATCAAAGAGTAGCTAAGTCTGAGGGTAAAGACCTTTCAACCTGGGTAAGAGAGACCTTGAATCAGGCGGTCAAGGCGTGATAGCTTTCTTATGGCGCGGAGGACATGGGAATCGAACCCCACCGCGTGAACGGACCCTTTCCGTGTAAATCCGATTACGTGCTCCAGCACAAGGGATGTCCTCCGCTATTTCTTTTTAGCTACCTTCTTAGTTCCTTGCCGTTTCGGTTTTGAGCCTTCAGATAAGGCTTTCATCTCCTGCTCTGGGGGTGGTTTTTTCGTCCACGGAGTGAACCTAATAGGCGGTAGAAACACGGAGACAACCCGTGAGCGTGCTGAGACCATCGCCAACATTTCTCGCGCCGCACCATACAAAACGGAAGGCCCGTTGACGGTAGCAAGCGGTTCCCTCATCTCGGGCGCACAGTCAGGCGAAACCTTAAAAAACCCACTCAGCTTGATGCGGAAGTCATAGGGAAACTTAGAGTCTTTATCGTCTAGGCGAATGGTTAGCCGAAAGAAGAACTCCAACTCATCGTCAGGGTTTTGTCCTATTTCGACAGTTGTATTAACGTCCTCGGCCGTAAGCGGAATGTCGACATCCCCCGTCAACACTCCACCATCGTGCTCGTTTAGAGCGAAATGCAGTACGTCTAGGTAATAATGATCAAGCAGCAAGTTCGAGGCCTGCATTCGGCTTCTCCTTCTGTTTTGAACGCCGTGCAATGTTATCGGTTTCTGCCATTCGTTTTAATAACGTGTAGTCGCATTCAATCTTCTGTCGTTTGTGCGCCGTGTTCTGCATATACAGCGTCCAGAGTTGATGACCCATTCCCTCAGACGCGGATTGATAGTGCGGCTGGTAGTGCGGAACGCTCTTACTTCCGGCCAAAGGCATAACCATGATCCCTTCGCCAGTGAAGAGAACGCCCACTTGCAGTGCTTTTGCGAGACGCTGCAAGGTTTTCGGACTAGGCATTTGACCGCCCTCAATTCTGGCGATCATCGGTTGCTTAATGCCCGTTGCATCTGCCAGCTGCTGTTGGGTGAGTCCCAGTTTTTCACGACGGGTCACAAGTTCGAGCGCGAGATCCATTTCTGCGCTCACCTCGTCGTAATGACTCGCAAATTCTTCGTCGAGGAGCTGTTCTTCAAGAAACTCTTTGAATGAAGTCATGACTTCTCCTTCTTCCGTTCGGCTCTGGCTATCCAATCGTCCTTACGATTCTCAGCCGTAGTGATATCGTTTGCATCAAGACGCTTAGTATTTTTTAAGATGGCATGTACTACGACAAAGGTGCCGGAATTATCATCAAAGAAGAAAATAATTCGGTACTCGTTGCCACTGTATTCAGGACGGAGGGCCCACAGTTCACCACGAACCTTTTCGAGATAATTCGACGGAAGGGACAATCCATGCTCTTCAAGCATACTGATGTACCTAGCGCATTTTGCCCGCGCACGTTTATCGAGGTCCATGAGGAACCTCGCAACAGGTTTCGGTTACTACCTTCGGTTTCATAGAAAACAGCTGTCCAACCCATTAGGATTACCCGAACCGGGATTATAACTCTAGAGTTATAAAAGTCAAACGTAAAACAGGGGGCCGAAGTTTCGTCGTTTTTAGGGGTTTTTTACGCGGTGAAACTCTTTCGAGCAGGAAGGACTTTCAATGCCGAGCGATGGCCTCCCGAGGGAAAGTGGCGTGGGAACGAGCGGCTTATATCGCAAGGTAGGTGAACAGATGCTGGCTAGGACAACTGACGTGCCAAACTCTCCATTCCAAAATTCAGATTAGGACACTAACCCTCCAAAAGGCTAAGCCTGTTGCACCGCTTGCACCAGCCGTGTGAGCGTGTCTTTCGCGTCACCGTAGAGCATTCCGGTGACGTCTTTGAAGAAGAGCGGGTTCTCGAGTCCGGAGAATCCCTTTCCTTGACCTCGCTTTAGAACGACAACTGATTTTGCGTGATCAACCTCGAGGATCGGCATCCCGGCGATAGGACTGCTCGGGTTATCGCGAGCGTCAGGGTTTACGACGTCGTTGGCTCCGATTACGACCGCAACATCGGTGGCTGGAAATTCAGGATTTATCTGCTCGAGTTCATACAGCGAGGAGTACGGCACATTGGCTTCAGCAAGTAGGACGTTCATGTGCCCCGGCATCCGACCAGCTACTGGATGTATCCCGTACTTCACGCTGACGCCACGTTTCTCCAGCACGTTGGCAAGTTCGCGCACGGCATGTTGTGCCTGTGCCGTGGCCATTCCGTAGCCGGGGACAAAGACCACCTGCTTGGCATACGCCATCTGCACGGCGATATCGTCGATGCTCACCTCGCGCATCACACCCTGTTTGCCGTCACCACCGGCGGCGGTGGCGGCGCTACCAAAGGCCCCGAACAGCACATTGGTAATTGAGCGGTTCATGGCGCGACACATTAGAATGGAAAGTATGAAACCGGAGAATCCATCCAGTGTTCCCGCGATAATCAGAACTTTGTTGTTGAGCACGAAACCGGTGGCGGCCGAGGCGAGACCGGCATAGGAGTTCAAGAGCGACATCACGACCGGCATGTCTGCTGCGCCAATTGGAATGACCAGTAAGATGCCGAATACCAATGCCAGTCCCGCCATCGCCAAGAACAGGGGCAGCGAAGCCGCGCCAACTATGAGGTAAACAAAGATTCCAATCGTCACTGCCAGCAGAGCCAGGTTGAAAACATTCTGGCCCTTGTAGGTCATCGGCGTGCCGCGTACCAAGCCCTGGAGCTTTGCAAAGGCGAGCAAACTACCGGTCGTTGTGAGGGCGCCCAGCATTACTTCAAACCCCAGGGCCGTCATGGTGATCCTGTCCAGATGTCCGTCGTGCTTGTAGAACTCTGAGACCCCGACGAGCGCCGCGGCGAAAGCCCCAAACGCGTGGGACAATGCTGTTCGTTGTGGCATCGCCGTCATTGGCACCCAGAGACCCATTGCCAGCCCAATGGCAGAACCAATTGCGAGCCCGGTGATGATCCAAACATAACTGACGATGTCGTGATGCATCAGCGTTCCAATGATCGCCATCAGCATCCCGAACTCGGCCAGATGCATACCTCGCTTTGCTGTCTCTGGATGGCTCAGTCCCTTGAGGCCGAGAATAAAAAGAATTGAAGCGAGCAGATAACTTAGCTCGATGAAGTATGTCTGGAGGTTCATTGGTGTTTGAGCATTAGCTCTTCAAAGCGAGGTTGGTAAACCATCGGCGATTACTTTTCACCTTTTTTGTCACTGCTGGGCTTTCGTTTGAACATACGCAACATGCGATCGGTAATGACAAACCCGCCAACCACGTTTGTGGTGGAGCAGACGACTGCAGTGAAACCAAGGATAGTGCTGACAGTGTTGTACTCGGCGCCTGCCGTCACCAGTGAACCGACGAGGGAAATGCCCGAAATCGCATTGGTGGCAGACATGAGTGGCGTGTGGAGCAATGGTGGTACGCGCGAAATTACCAGGTAACCAAGGAAGGCAGCCAAGGCAAAAACATAGAGCGCGGAGATCAAGGTTTCTGGATTCATAACTTTTCGTCCTTCGTTCGCTCAGCTCAGAGCTTTTGTGTCGCGGTGGAAAGCGCCGCAGCAACTCTCTGGTTTACTATGGCTCCCTGATGCGTAACGCATGATGGGCCAATCACATCATCATCCATGTTGAGGTTCAGTTCACCGTCTTTAATCATTAGTGAAAGAAAAGCAGTGATATTGCGCGAGAACATTTGGCTGGCGTGCACGGGAACCGTTGCGGGAAGATTCAGGGGCGCTGTGACCGTCACTCCATTGCGTTCAACGGTCGCATCCGGCTTACTCAGCGCACAGTTGCCGCCGGTGGCTCCAGCCAGATCGACGACAATCGATCCGAGCTTCATTCCATTCACCGCATCTTCCGTGACGAGCAGGGGAGCGCGACGTCCGGGGACCTGGGCCGTGGTGATGACTACATCCGCAACCCGGGCGTGCTCAGCAATCAACTGACGCCCTCGCTCCATCGCCTCTTCCGAGAGTTCAACTGCGTAGCCGCCTGCGTCCTCTGTTTTTATTCCACCAAGGTCAACTTCCAGAAATGTTGCCCCGAGCGATCGCACTTGTTCGCCGGCGGCGGCCCTTACGTCATACGCCTCGACCACTGCGCCCAATCGTTTTGCCGTTGCGATGGCCTGCAATCCGGCCACACCCGCGCCCAGCACCAATACTCTGGCCGGCGGAATCGTTCCCGCTGCAGTCATTAGCAGAGGAAACATTCGCGGGATATGGGTCGCGCCTATTAGAACAGCTTTGTAGCCGGCCACTGTCGCCATTGAAGACAAAGCGTCCATGGCTTGTGCACGAGTGATTCGCGGGATAAGTTCAACCGCGAAGGTGGTCAGATGTTGCGCTGCGGCATGGGCCAATGCCTCCGGTTCGTCCAGCGGCCGCAGGAAACCAATAACGATGGCGCCGTGTTTGAGGGAATGAAGATCTGAAGCCGATGGTCGGTTGATGCAAGTCAGAATGTCCGCACGTGCCAGGAGATCCTGACGGTCTCTCAATATCTCAGCGCCGGCCTCGCGGTAGTCGTTGTCGGTACGCGCAGCAGCCAGCGCGGCGCCTTCTTCCACCAGAACAGCCACTTTCAGAGCTACAAGCTTGCGCACAGACTCGGGCATTAGCGCCACGCGCGCCTCTCCTGGTTGTGTCTCGCGCGGCACAGCTACGTTCATTCGATTCTCCCGCTTATGATGTTCGGATTAAAAACGGCAGATGCAACGGCGAAGGGGTTGAGTGTCGCGGTCCGGAAAACGGAGGAGTTCGCCATACTATTCGGAACTGTTTGAAGTCTCGTGCAGTTTGAAAGCGATTGCCTGCTCACTCGCCTGTCGCTTAAACCAAACAGGATGTTGCAGTCGGCGAGCGGGAAAAGTATAGCACCCGGCAATATGTGTCCAAATGCTTGTGCGGTGGCTTGCGTACAGCAATTTAGGGCTGGGGAAGTTATGACAACTTTCGCGAATCGATTGACGCCTCGACGCCTCTTAGAATAACGTTCTAAAGCTCAAAACACTCTGTCAAGAAGTACCTCGCCAAAACCGAACTGGGCATTCTACTCGAGAAAAAGTTGCAAAAGGTTCTGGCGCTAAATTTGGGTGGTGTCCTAAATTGATTTCTCTGTGCGAGCGCTGTTTCTTCGTGAACTCTGTCGTCATGTATTCGTGGGATAAATCAACCAGCAAGCTCTAAATCACCCTCAGAAAGGACAACTCACCATGTCGGTTAGCACCTACTACCTCTCAAAAACCAAAGAAGGAAAGTTTGGTTCGGTCTTTTTTCTAAAACAACTGCAGGAAGTCGATTCATCGGGCGGGGGCAAAAACCTGCTGGGATCTATGGTCCAGTGGATCGATGATAATGGACCAATGGGAATTGGTCTCGGTGGCACCGATTACGCTATTCCCCAATGTATGAGTACACCGCGCGCATTGATTAAGGAGTTGGATAAGCGCAGTGTTGAACTGGGCATCGATGGCTCTTCAACTCTTCAGATCAAAGTTTCGGCAAGTAAGGAAACAATCAACTTGGAGAAGAAGGTGGTTTTTGATTTGGGCATTGGGCCATTCCCGGTAATACCACTAAACATAGGACTCGATCTGGACTACTCGAGAATGAAAACCATCACAATGAGTTTTGGTGAGGGAACGTTTAGTGAGTACATTCCTACGGGCTATCTAGCCGCGCTATACGAGATTCTTAAAGAAAAGCCAACTCCGGCAATGGGTGGAAAACTCCTGGAAAAAAATGCTTACATCAGCCAGGTGGTATTGGCTAAAAGATATTCAGTCAGTTTTGAGTCAACAATGGCTTTCTCTTCGGGAGTGGATGCGAAGATCAAGCAATACAACTCACTGCCGGAAATCAAAAGCAAGGTTACAGTTAAGAAGAAAACGGAGCGCACTATTGTGGCAGAGGTCAATAGTGACAAGTTCTATCTGGTCGCAATAACTGCTTCGTTGTGGAAGAATCTGAAGTAGTATTCATACAGTGGCTTTTTCCGGCTCGCCTTGCTGAGTGCTGAGAGGGTCACTATAATGCGCAAATGGCTGGCGCATTGGTGTAGTCGGTTAACACGCTGCCCTCTCAAGGCAGAGATCACGGGTTCGAGTCCCGTATGCGCTGCCAACTTTCTCTCCGTATCGCAAGAAATCGGAACCAATTCGTTCTTCAACCGTCTAACGAATAACTTTCATGAGGCGGATTCTCTAAAAGTCTCAATTTTCGCTCTCGCGTTTGGTTTGGGTCTCGGCGTTTCGGCCTTCTGGCAGCTATATAAAGTGAGCAGCACGACAGTGTAAGCGAGAGGATTTACCACGGGCAGGCACCGTGGCATCCGGTGAGCTTATTGTTGAGACAATTGGTGGGGTCCTAATTTGACGTTCTCTGTGCTAACTCTGCGGCCTCCGTGTCTCGGTGGTCGAGTTCATCCCACAAATATTTAGCGTCGTGGAATTTCACCTTTGGCCTAATATCTCCAACCTTCTGAGTTGGTATTGTTGAAAACAGAGAGTGGTGAGTTGTGTCTCGGGTAGGCTGGATCTAAAAAGCACTACACACTTCCGTGTGTAGGATTTCGTTGGTCCATCAAGACCGCTGGCACCCGATAGTTTTCACACAACTCATATGACCACAGAATTCACAGCGAGAAAGAGTCGCACAAAGAAAACGAATTTAGGACACTACCAGGCAATTCGCAGCTTGACCGCCGGGCAGCGCAAGTTATAGAGTGCCCACGCTTGCGTTAACACAAGCGAAGATGTTGGTAACTTGATCTTTGGAACTTCAATAGTTAGATCGCTATTTCAACCCGGTATTCTTAAGATTTTCGGGTTGACCATCACAGGTGCCCATAGAGGGTGACAAGGGAAGCGGGTGTGAAGCCCGCACGGTTCCCGCCACTGTGTACCGGCGATTGCGTAGCTTCCATCAAGATGGTCACTGATCTCATCCGAGGTCGGGAAGGCCGCGAAGCGACGCGCTCGAGCCGAGAGTCAGGAAACCTTGCCTGCTGTTAGATGGAAGCGACCACTTACGCTCCGGGAAAGGGCGAGTGGCGTCGAGCGCTGAAATCAGTGTAAGGGCTCCGCCAAAGTTCAGCAGTCCATCATTACCTGATTACGCGAACAGTGAATTTTAGGACGCCCTCGATCTTCTACATAGGAGATCGAGGGCGTTCTGTATTTTTGCTGTCAAATTCATCGCCTCTACCCATTCCGTCAATTCCCACTTCGTAAATTAATTCAGTATTCAGGCCGTGAGTCAGGAGACCGGCCTCGAAAGGCGCGTCTATACCACTCTTCCGAAGGGGAGGAGAAGGAGACATGAATCATGAAGAGAATTAGCAACAGAAGCTTCATTGCGATCGCAGTCGGCCTCTTGTTTGTGCTTACCCAGTCGGCGGTGGCGCAAAATAGCACGTCTACAATCACGGTCCACGTAAAAGATCCGCAAGGGGCAAGCCTGCCCGGCGCGACGGTTACGCTCTATCGGCGTGACCGCACGTTCAGTCTGAGCACGACTACAGATTCAACTGGTACATGTCACTTCGAGAGGCTGGCGCCCGGAGAATACCTTGTGGAATCGGAGGCGGAAGGGTTTGCTTCCGCAAGTGCGCGGCAAATTCTGGTTGAGCGAGGACAAGCGCCGATGCTCGATATTCTGTTGGAGTTGTCAGGTGTGCGGAGCACTGTTGTCGTCACAGCATCCGGTACTCCGCAATCAGTGGATGAGGTTTCGAAAGCCGTCACGGTCGTGGATCTGCAAGAGATCGATGAACGCGATGAGTCGGCGATTGCCGAGTCCTTGCGCACAGTGCCGGGTTTGCGAGTGCAGCAGCTTGGTGGCCCTGGCTCATTCACCTCAATCAAAACTCGCGGGCTGCGCAACGAAGACACAGCCGTGTTGATTGACGGTCTGCGTTTTCGCGATGCCGCTGCCACGCAGGGTGATGCCTCAGGATTTCTGGAGGATCTGATCGTCACGGACGTAAGCCGGGTTGAAGTTCTGCGCGGCTCGGGCTCCTCACTTTACGGAACGAATGCCATCGGTGGAGTCATCAATCTTGTAACTGATGAGGGCGGTGGGCCGTTTCATGGCAGCGTGCTGGGCGAAGGTGGCGGACTGGGAATGTTTCGTGGTCGAGGTCAGTTTGCTGGCGGCTCACGCAACAACACCATTCTTTACAGCATCGGCCTTTCACACCTGAATGTTGCGCGTGGAGTTGATGGCCAGGATGAAGCGCGCAACACGAGCGGACAGGGGCGAGTTCTCTTTCGCCTGACACCGACGACGACGCTCTCAGGCCGCATCTACGCCGCCAACTCGCGGTTACAACTGAACACCAGCCCGCAGGGGATCGGCACTCTACCCGCAACGGGAATCATTGAAGCAATTCCACTCTCACTTATGGAATTGCGACGTTACGAGGCAGGCGTGCCGATCTCGCAATTGAATGTTGGCGCGGCTAATTTTATTCCGGCAGCGAACGACCCCGATAACCTGCGGAAAGCAAATTTCTTCTCCGGCGCGATCATCTTTACGCAGCGGCCAATTGAGGCATTTGGCTACACCTTTAGCTATCAGGGTCTGGCTACCAACCGCAGCAGCATTAACGGACCTCTGGGAGTGGGGTTCCAACCGTTCGGAGGCACGGAGCGATCAGATTTCGACGCTCGGATCCAGACATTCAATGCGCGATTCGATCTGCGGGCCGGACGCACCCACCTCATCAGCGGCGGTTACGAGTTCGAAAGCGAGAACTTCAAAAATCCGTCATTTCCCGTCGATCCCGCCGGTAATTCCAATGTTGACGTTACACAGAGGAGCCACACGCTCTTTGTTCAGGATCAAATGCGGCTCATGGATGACCGGCTGCAAATCTCGGGAGCCTTTCGCACACAGTTCTTCCGACTTAAACAACCCGTGTTCACGCCTGCCCTCTCTTCCCCATACACGGGCCTTACTTTTTTGTCCCCTCCAACGGCGTATACCGGCGATGCTTCGGTCGCCTACCTGTTTCGTTCGTCGGGCACCAAGTTGCGTGCACATATCGGTAATGGCTATCGAGCTCCGTCGCTATTCGAACGCTTTGGCACATTCTTCGACAGTTTTTTTGGATATTCAGTCTTTGGCGATCCGCGCCTGAAGCCAGATCGTTCAATTGCCTTTGACGCGGGACTTGATCAGACGCTTTATAAGAGCCGATTGCGGGCCTCGGCAAGCTACTTCTATACAGAACTTCAGAAGATAATCATCTTCGACTTTTCCGGCGTTATCAATCCAGCCACAGATCCGTTCGGACGCTTTGGTGGTTACCGCAATACGGATGGAGGGATCGCTCGCGGTGTCGAGTTGAGCATGACGGCAACACCGACGCGCACCTTGAATCTCTCAGCCGGTTATACCTTTACCAAGACGCTACAACGAACGCCTCAAGTACCCGGTACTCTTCGTTCTGTTGGAATCCCCGATCATCAATTTTCGTTGGTTGCAACTCAGCGCTTTGGTGGCCGCTTCCTGATTAATTGTGATCTTTCCGCATCGAGCGACTACGTCGGTTCGATCTTCAATCCCGTTACCTTCAGTAGCCGTGGATATCGTTTTCGAGGGTTGGTGAAGGCGGATGTGGGCGCAAGCTACACCTTGCCGCTGGCTGGCGAGTCACGCTCTCTGCGCTTCTTCGGATATGTGGACAATCTATTCGACCGCGAACATTTCGAGAACGGCTTTCGCACACCGGGACGTGCGGGGCGTGCGGGTGCGATGTTTGTCTTTTGAGTAATGAGTAAAGGCGGCAGCACAGGCGAAGTGGTCCCACTTGTGGAAAAAGAGGACTACTATCTGGACCAAGGGCTGATGGTCCTTACGGCCCGTTATCACCTGCGTCGCGGCTATTGTTGCGAGCAGGGCTGTCGTCATTGCCCCTACACCGAGTTGCCAAAGCTCAACGCTCAAACAGAAGTTGATAACGATGAAAAGATCGAGTAAGGCCGCGGCTTTAGACGCGCTATTTATTGTGAGTCTACTGTTTGCAGGTTGCGGTGGACGACAGGCGCTGCAACAGCGGGCGAGCATAGAACCACGACCGCAACGCATCGTCTCGCTCAGCCCAAGCGTGACTGAGATTCTCTACGGCGTCGGCGCCTGGCCGCAAGTCATTGCCGTCTCCCAATTCTGTACGTACCCGGAGGACGTGAAGAATAAGCCTCGGGTTAACGGTTGGGATAAAACCAATCTCGAACAAGTGATGGCCCTTAAGCCGGACTTCGTAATAGGTGTGGATGCGCAGGAGCCGTTTCTGCGAGATAAGCTGAACGGACTGGGAGTGCGCTCTCTCTTTGTGAAGAGCCAAAATCTCGCTGACATTCTGGCGTCGATCGAAGAGATCGGTCGCTCGACCGGCCATGGAGAAGGAGCAACAGATCTATCTACGAAAACACAGGACGAGATCAACGCAGTGCAAAAGGCTGTTGCGGATCGCCCAGTCCCTCGCGTGCTGTGCGTTGTTGACCGCGTTCCGGGGACGATCCGCGACCTCTATACGGCGACGCGGGGAAGTTATCTCGATGAACTCATCAAGATAGCGGGAGGCGAATTGATCGCTCCTAAAGCTGAACATGGATACGGCAGGATCAACAAGGAGGTAGTGCTGACTCTAAATCCTGAAGTGATCATAGATATGGTGCAGGGCTTTAAGGGGAATTTGGGAGAAGACCCGGTCGCCGTATGGAACGAACTGGGAGAGCTACGCGCCGTGCGCGATAGGCGGATCTATTCAATGACCGATCCATTTCTCATTCATCCCAGCCAGTTCGTCGGACACACCGCGCAAGTTTTCGCCCGGGCCCTTCACCCTGAGAGTTTCACTGATGCAAAGTGATCTTACTTTGAAGCAGTCAACTCGGATTGCTGGGCCAGATGGGTTAACCAATGGTCCGCTTATTCAAACGCGCGATCTGAGTTTTGCTTATTCCTCCTCGCCCGCAGTCGTCGATGTTTCGCTGGCGCTGCCAAGAGGTGCGGTGGGAGCACTTATCGGAGCAAACGGGTCAGGCAAGTCAACGCTGATCCGGTTACTGGCGGGACTACTCAAACCTGTCCAAGGTGAGGTTCACTTCAATGGTGCTTCACTCACAAAGCTTCACCCGCGTGAGCGGGCAAAACGAATCGCGTACGTTCCTCAATCGACTTCCACCGTTTTCCCTTTCACGGCGCTGGAGGTGGTCTTAACGGGTCGCAGCCCGTACAGCGGTCGGTTTCGTTTTGAGAGCGTACATGACGAACAGATCGCGCTTGCGGCGCTGGCCGCGCTTGACGCCTCACATCTCTCGGCGCGTCACATTACCGAGTTGTCGGGTGGCGAGCGCCAACTCGTTACTGTTGCCCGCGCATTGGCGCAGGAGCCGGAGGTGATGTTGTTGGATGAACCGGCGAGCGCCCTTGATTTGAAGCATCGAACTCAACTCGCCAGGGCCTTGCGCCGGTTGAGAGATGAGCGCGGCATAACAGTACTAATGATCACTCACGACTTGATGCTGCTCGACTCTGTTGCCGATCTTATCTTCGCGATGAAATGCGGGCGCGTTGTCGCGAGTGGCGCGCCCGAAATGGTACTTACCGACCGCGTTCTTGGTGAGGTCTATGATGCGCCCGTTCGAACGATACATAGTGAGGGTCGCACCTTTGTGTGGTCGGAATTGTGATGATTTCACCTACAGAAAACGCAATGTTAAGCGAAGCCGAATTGACGAAGTCAACGGCCACAGTCTACACCCGGCACGCAAGGAACCGCGCACGCGTAGGCGTCCGATTGCGTATTGCGCTGCCCCTCTTGCTTCTTGTTCTTGTCATCGCGTTCTCGATAGGTCTTTATGTGGGCTATCAGCCACTTGATCTGGCAGCACTCAAGAGTGATCCCATCGCACGGGCCGTCTTCTTTCGCCTGCGATTGCCGCGCGTCTTAATGGCAGCCCTTGTAGGCGCGTCTCTGGCCATGGTGGGAACTGCACTGCAAGCGCTCTTTCGCAATCCTCTCGCAGATCCTTTTACTCTTGGCGTATCTGGCGGCGCTTCTTTGGGGGCCAGCATCGCCATCGCCTTCGGACTTGGATTGAACTTAGCGGGCGTGCCATTAATTTTCATAGTGGCCTTTGTCGGCGCGTCCGTGTCTGTGTTGTTGGTCTATCGACTAGCGCGATCGGGAGGTGGGACGATGCTCCCCGGAGCATTATTGCTGGCGGGTGTGGTTCTGAATCTCAGCGCCTCGGCTGGCGTTCTGGTGATTCAGTATCTCGCTTCATATGGACGGGCTTTGCAAATTCTGCGGTGGTTGATCGGCAGTCTTGATGTTGTCGGGTTTGATCTGATTTGGAAGATGCTCGTCTTCCTCATACCCGGCTGGTTGGTCCTCATCGTGCATGCGCGAGATCTTCACCTGCTGGCGACGGGTGAATCAGATTCAGCGGCGAGCCTTGGAGTAGACGTTAGGCGGACGGAACAAATGGTCTTCCTAGCCAGCTCCTTGATTGTGGCGGTGACTGTTTCCGTCGGTGGTGCGATTGGATTTGTGGGCCTGATTGTGCCGCACGCGGCGCGACTCGTTTTTGGTCAGGATGTTCGAGTTTTGTTACCAGCGTCGTTTCTGTTAGGCGCAGCCTTTTTGATACTCGCCGACACGCTAGCGCGAGTGGCGATTTCGCCCGGCGAACTTCCGGTCGGAGCAATCACAGCCTTGCTGGGCGGTCCGGTGTTTCTGCTCTTGCTGAAGAGACAGCAACGTTACTCGGCAATGTAACTTAGGTCATCGATGACTTGATGATGGGCTCGGAGGACAGGTCATAACGACAAAGGCGCTGATGGTATTGGGCACAGCTTCCGACGCGGGCAAGTCGCTCACGGTTGGAGCGTTGTGCCGCATCCTGCGGCAGGATGGTTTCGATGTCGCGCCTTTCAAAGCCCAAAACATGGCCCTCAATTCCTTCGCCACGAGTGAAGGTCATGAGATAGGGCGCGCGCAGGCAATGCAGGCGGAGGCGGCGCGAGTTGCGCCGCACGTTGACATGAATCCGATTCTGCTCAAGCCAACTTCGAATGTCGGATCGCAAGTTGTCATCAACGGAAAGGTTTTAGGTAACTATAGCGGCGTTGACTATTACCGTCTCAAACCCCAATTGCTGGAAGCGGTCAGTTCGGCCTATCGGCGTCTCGCAGCCCGATACGAAGTCGTCGTGCTGGAAGGTGCGGGCTCGCCGGTCGAGATGAACCTCAAGGACCGAGACGTAGTGAATATGAAGATGGCAGAAATCGCGGACGCGGCGTGCATCTTGGTCACCGACATTGATCGCGGCGGCGTGTTCGCTTCGCTCGTTGGCACGTACGCTCTGCTTGAGCCGCAAGAGCGCGATCGCTTCTGTGGTTTTCTCATTAACAAGTTTCGCGGCGACGTGAATCTCTTCACACCAGGCATTGGTTATTTGGAAGCGCGGCTGTCGCAGCCCTGTCTCGGCGTTATCCCTTACGTACACAACCACGGTATTGACGACGAGGACAGCGTTTCGCTCGAACGCCGCGCAGTGCGTCCTCCTTTCGATCGCAAAGACTGTTTGTGCGTGTGTGTGGTCGGGCTTCCTTACCTTTCCAACTTTACGGATTTCACCGCGTTGGAAAACGTGCCCGGCGTAGTTGTCTACTACACGCGGCGACCAGAAGAGGCGTGCTCCGCTGATGTCCTTATTCTGCCCGGCAGTAAGAACACGATCCCCGATCTGCTTTGGCTTCGAAAGAACGGATGGGAGGCGGTAATCGAATCGCACGTAGCTGCGGGCAAGCCGCTCGTAGGAATCTGTGGAGGTTTCCAGATGCTGGGAAGCGAGATACGCGATCCACATCGCACCGAGAGTGACGTCGAATTTATTCCCGGCTTGAACCTTCTGGATTTCACGACTGTGCTGGAGCACGAGAAGGTCACTCGGCAAGCAACCGCTCGGTTCGCTCAACCGAATCCGCTTGGGAGCGATGATTACGATCAATCTCCTCTATTCACCGGCTATGAGATTCACTTAGGTGAGACGCTGCTGAGAAATGGAACTCAGCCGCTTTTTCAACTGCAACGGTCCGGTGATGAAGCAGTCCATCAAGACGGTGCGATAAGCGCTGATGGGCGGGTGTTTGGCACTTACTTGCATGGATTGTTCGACTCGGCGGAAGGTCTACGGTTGCTCCTGCGTCGCTGGCGGCAGATATGCGATAAGAAGGAATCGAATGGGAGTCTTGTTGACCCGCTCGTTGAACGCGAAAAACGCTACGACGCGCTCGCGGACCACTATCGGAGCAATCTGAGGATGGATGTTATTTACCGTGCACTCATTGAGCAAAGATGATCGCTCCCGCTCCGACAACGTTCGACTGGTTTCCCTGATTGAAGAGTGGCTCAAAGTAAATGAGTCGGCGTAAGAGAATGAAACTGTTGAAGCAAATCGGTCTCATGTTGCCGGTACTGCGGAACACCCTGGTCTGTGAAGCCTGCGGTGAGTCGTGCGCTTGCGAGATTTCATTAGGCAAGGGTTGCTGGTGCGGGGAAATCAAGTTGCGTGATGAAACTAGGCAGAAATTGCGAGCGAAGTACAGAAACTGCTTGTGCCGCGCGTGTCTGGAGAAAGCAGCAGCCACAAACTCAACATCGGAGGCCCAGAACTCGCATGATTGACCATTTAACCTCGTACCCACGCCGCATCATCCTGTCTTACCGAAGAGACGACTGAGACGCTTTATCTGCTTGGGGAACAGGAGCGCATAGTCGGTGTTTCGGGCTACACGGTGCGACCGCCGGAGGCGCGACAAAAACCAAAGGTCTCCGCATTCATCAACGCCAAATTCGACAAGATTCTTGCGCTCGAGCCAGACCTTGTTTTTGCCTTCTCCGATCTGCAAGCGGACATCGCAGCTGAACTCATCCGACAGGGCGTAACCGTGATGACCTTCAATCAGCGCAGCATCGCAGAAATTCTGGAAATGATTTTGACTGTCGGACGCATCGTCGGCAGCGAAGAAAAAGCAGAGCGCCTTGTTTTGAGCTTACAGACCGAACTCGACGCCGTTCGCGAGTCTGCTGCACGCTTCGCTCATCGTCCGCGAGCCCTTTTCGAAGAGTGGTACGATCCGCTCATTTCCGGCATTCGCTGGGTTGATGAGTTGATTGAAGTCGCGGGCGGGCAATCCGTCTTCCCAGAACTGCGCCAACACCAGGCCGCAAAGGATAGAATCATCAGTCCCTCAGACGTGATTGATCGCGATCCTGAAGTGATCATCGGCTCGTGGTGCGGTCGTGCTGTGAAAAAGGAATGGATCCGCAATCGCGACGGTTGGGATCGCATCAGCGCCATTCGTAACAATCATATCTACGAAATAAAGTCAGCATTTATCCTTCAGCCCGGCCCTGCGGCATTGACGGAAGGTCTGCGGCAATTGCACGCAATACTTGCTAAAGCAGTTAATCAACAGATTGATCAGACGTTGCAGCCGAAAGAAAAAACCGATGCGGCGTTGGGCACGCCACTGCCGAATTCAGCAGACCGTGCGGTCGTTTCCTAGTGGCGAAGAACATTGATGTCCCAAACCCAAGACGCGCGCGATCCACTGATTCTGCTTCTCGGCGGTGCGCGAGCGGGCAAAAGCAACTACGCATTGCAACTCGCAGCAGCACGCGGTCCTGGCTCTGAAGCTAACGTGTGTTTCATCGCCACTGCGCAAGCCTTAGATGAAGACATGACGGCGCGGATCGCTCGTCATCAAACGGAGAGGCCAGTACATTGGCGGACTATTGAAGAGCCTTACCGTATTGATGAAGCACTGCAAAAGACGGATGAGGCCGAAATCGTGATTGTCGACTGTTTGACGTTACTCGTTTCCAACTGGCTTCTGCGATACGAGGACGAACGTGAGTGCGAGCAGTTCGTGCGCAAAATCACGTGCGACTTCTTAGAACTCGCGCGGTCACGGCAGCAAACCATCATTTGCGTGTCAAACGAAGCGGGACTGGGAGTCGTGCCGGAAACGCGCATCGGACGAGTCTTCCGCGACGTGCTGGGCCGGGTGAATCAGGACTTTGCTGCGGCAGCCAATGAGGTTTACCTGCTCATCGCCGGATTGCCTTTACAAGTAAAGCCAACTGCCTGGAGCCCGTCGCCTTTTTAGTTCACGTTCACACTTGCACAATGGGCAATTCATCTCGGTTCATCAAACAAGTTTGCGATCGGATTGCACCAGTCGATCAATCGTGGCTAAAGGCAGCTCGCGAGCGACAACTGACACTGACCAAACCACCGGGCAGCCTCGGCCGTCTCGAAGAGATCGCTAATCGGCTCGCTGCGATTCAGCGGACCGTGACGCCGCGTATTACAGGCAAGCGCATCTACGTCGTAGCCGGAGATCACGGTGTGACGACGGAAGGTGTTAGTGCCTATCCGCGCGAAGTAACGGCCCAGATGGTCGACAACTTCCTGCGCGGTGGCGCGGCCATCAACGTGCTTGGCCGGGCAGACGGAATTGAAGTGAACGTCGTAGATGCCAGTGTCGATGCAGACCTTACAGATCGCGAGGGACTGATTCATGCAAAGGTGGCACGTGGCACGCGTAACTTCGCGGTCGGCCCAGCAATGACGCGTTCAGAAGCTGAAGCATGTGTCGTCGCCGGTATTGAACTAGCGCGCGCTGCTGCCGGTGATGGAATTGAACTTCTTGGTATTGGTGAAATGGGTATAGGAAACACCACGGCGGCGAGCGCAATCACCGCCGTTCTGCTTCATTGTGATCCAGCAACTGTAACTGGCAGGGGAACCGGAATCGATGACAAGGGTCTGGCGCACAAAATCGCAGTCATCCGTCGAGCTCTCGAAATCAACAAGCCTGATGGAAGCGATGCAACGGACATACTTGCGAAAGTCGGCGGAGCGGAAATCGGTGTGATGGCTGGAATCGTTCTCGGTGCGGCGGTGAATCGTTTGCCGATTGTTGCTGACGGCTTCATTAGCACAACAGCAGCGGCGCTGGCTCTAACATTACAGCCACAGGCGCGCGACTACTTATTCAATGGCCACCGATCGTCAGAACGCGGGCACGCGGCTCTAATTGATTTTATCGGTGAATCGCCGTTGCTTGATCTTTCCATGAGGTTGGGCGAGGGGACCGGCGCGGCTCTCGCGATGCATGTCATTGAAGCCGCTGCGAAGCTACTCAGCGAAATGGCAACTTTCGCGGATGCACGTGTGAGCAACAAGGCGTGACCCTCTCCAATGATTCGACGTTTCTTTATTGCCGTTCAGTTCCTGACTCGACTACCTGTCCCGAGTTCGCTCGTCAGTTCTGAATCAGAACTCGGTAAAGCCGTGGGGTTTTTCCCACTGGTTGGTGTGATCGTCGGCGCCGGAGCTGCGCTGGTTTTCGCATTGCTGCAACTCGTGCTGCCACCGCCAACGTCGGTGCTTGGCGCGGTTGTTTTCGCAGCCTTCATCACCAGCGGTTTTCATGAGGACGGGTTGGCGGATACGTTTGATGGGTTTGGCGGGGGTTGGACGAAAGATCGCGTGCTGGAGATCATGCGCGACAGCCGCATCGGAACTTACGGTACGCTGGCATTGATCTTTCTAATCCTCGGGAAGCTCAACTTTCTTTCGTTGTTGCCTCAAGGGCAGGTTTGGCGCTGGCTGATCGTCGGTCACACAGCTGCCCGCTGGACCACTCTGCCGTTGTGCGCGTGGTTGCCATACGCTCGCGCCGAAGGCCAGGGCAAACTGGTAGCAAAGCAAGTCGGTGCTTCGGACGTCATAACCGGTACCGTTACGCTGTTACTGGTTTTTCTACTTCTTTCCTGGCAAGCGGCATTTGCGGTACTGCTGGTGACCGGTCTTGTGACTCTACTTAACGGATTATACTTTCGCGCTCGTCTTCAGGGCATTACCGGCGATTGCCTGGGCGCTGTGAACCAGTTTACTGAAGTTAGTTTGTACCTGACGGCTCTCATCCTACTCCGACTTAATATTCCTGGATGAAAGAAACGAATACCCAGGGCCGACTGCGCCTATACCTGATTAGACATGGCGAAGTAGTTGGAGCGGCATCCGGAAAACTGCTCGGACGAACGGATACGCCGTTGTCAGAACGCGGACTGCAACAAGCGCATGAACTAGCGGAAGCATTATCTACGGCGCAACTCTTCGCCGTTTATTCCAGTAATTTGCAACGAGCGAGCACGACGGCTGAGATAATCGCGAAACGCAGCAACTTGAGAGTTCAGGAAAATTCTGCCTGGCGTGAGATTGACATGGGTGAATGGGAAGGACAAACGGTCGCCGCGCTGCATGATGCTGCGCCGCGACTCGTCACTCAGCTTTTCGAAGATCCTGCCTTATTCGAATATCCGGAAGGCGAGTCATTCGCGAACTTCACGTCTAGAATTCACGACGCTTTAGACAAGTTGCTGATAGGTCACAGCAGCGGCAATGTGGCGCTGATCGCTCACGGCGGCGTTTGCCGAGCGATCATAGGTAGGGCGTTGGGTATGCCAGCGAAGAATTGGTTGCGGCTGGCACAAGATTACGGTTGTGTAAATGTGATCGACTGGTACGATGTTAACCCGATGCTCCGGTTGCTGAATTTCAGATGTGAAGTTGATCAATTTCAGATATAAAAAGGCGATGGCTGAAAAGCTGATGCAAATTCCGACGATATCTTTTCTGAAGGGCAGTATTTTCGAATCATTGAGGGTGAAGGAATAAAAATTGTCTTAACTATGTACGACGGTAAGGATTACCGCGTTGCCGATGTGTTCGTCTCAAATCTTAGCGATAAGAGAAAGCTGATAGACCCTTCTGCTATGCGCTTCACCTTGGCGGATCCTGGTAAACCAATGGTTTCTTTAAGCCCGATAAGTACCGAAAAGATTACCCGTCAAATCAAAAGGAGGGTAAAGTGGGCGAACTTCTTTTCAGCACTTGCCTCAAGCGTACCCACCTATTCAACGTCGCAGTCGAACACGAGCGGAACCGTGTCTGTATACGGAAATAATGGGTCATACGCTCGTGGGACGTATCAAGGTACAACGACGACGACCAGGATGTCTCCCAATGTATTCGCACAG